>Ga0114933_10000395_pt1 | contig 53024 bp, 36 predicted proteins | sample 4SBtaG_FD_89691 | JGI IMG/M metagenome (GOLD analysis project Ga0114933, IMG submission 89691) | Deep subsurface microbial communities from Kolumbo volcano to uncover new lineages of life (NeLLi) - 4SBTROV12_W25 metaG | ecosystem: Environmental > Aquatic > Marine > Volcanic | place: Kolumbo... | reverse complement strand
GTGGCCGCGTGTCCTGACCGCGGCGCTCGTCGTGGCGTGGCTGCTCGCGTGGACAGGCCTGGTACGCGACTGGCAAAGCCGCAACGCGATCGACGGCCGTGTCATCGGCGAGGTTGTGATGCTGGATGCGGCGACCGGCGACAACGAGCGCATCGTCACATTCGGCGGCCCCACGTCCCACCGCGGCCTGCCGATGACGTCCATCTCGTCGCTGCGCGACTGCTCCTCGGCGTTCGCACCAACCAGCTCGCCCTGCCCCGTCGCCGTAACTCGTGAACGAACGCGCCTGGCCGCGGAGGTGAAGCCCCCGTGTCGATTCCGCTACCGATTCGCGGCCGAACCACCCCGCCACCATCGATGGCTGAGCCAAGACGCCAACGGCTGGGTAACCGGCCTGAGCTGGGCGGGACCGCGGTCGATGAACCGCTGCACGGGCCTGAACGTACTGCGCTGGGACGGCGCGACGCTGGTCCCCGTCCTGTAGGCTGGGGGTCTGAGTATGCGATGCGGTTCGCAGGATGCCGCGCGGACCGGGCTGACCCCGGCCGTGGAGACGAAGGTGCCGAGACCTCAGACGCCCACGCGTCTCGTCTGCTGGGCCCAGGTGTTGGTCGACCGGCTTTGGTGCGCAAGGCTGGGTGGGCAAGACTTGAACCGCCATTGTTGCTGCTGTTGTCCTGCCAACTGGGATTGTTGGTGACGCGGCCGGTCGCCGTCAGTGTGAGCACCGCCGCGGCCGCCATTGTGAGCGCGGGAAGCGCCCTGTTCGGGTCTCGGCTCGTGGTCGCGTGTTTCATCTCGGTCTCCCCAGCGGGGTGAGCCCATCATGGGCGGCCGATGTCACCGTCGATTCAATGGCGCGTGAAACCCGTGGGAAAGGCGCCGGGATGCGTTGGGCGACAACCGTTTGGAATCCGCCTGGCGAGAGGAGGCGCTCGGCCTGCTTGGACGGTGCCTGCTTGGACGGTGCCTGCTTGGACGGTGCCTGCTTGGACGGTGCCTGCTTGAACGGCGTCTGCTTGGACGGTGCCTGCTTGGACGGTGCCTGCCTGGACGGGTTCAGCGCGGCAGCGGCTCGCTCGGCGCAAAGGTGTGCGTGTAGATCCCGTCGATCCCCTGCCCTAAACGTCGCCGCGCAATCTCAATCGTGTCGATCGGATGCGCGAACGTGACGAGGTCGCCCGGCAGCTCACCGGAAAACGCGTTGAGGCGATTGGGGTTGAGCGTCACCGCGCGGACACCGTGACGACGTGCGGAAGCGACGATCTCGGCGACCGACAGGCGCGACCGATACGCTGTGAAGATGGCGCCTGCGAACACGTCGGCGTGCCGAACCTGGGCCACCTGCGGGAACCGATAGACCTGCGGGATGAATTGGCGACCGACCCCTGCCACACGCACGGCGTTGATGATCCGGGCGTAGCTGCGCGCAAATCGGTTCTTCACGTCGAGCACGAACCTGGCCCGCGGGTGCGCGCGAGCGAAGGTGATCAACGTGTCCAGCGTGCAGCGGCGACCGGGGGGCACACCGCTGCGATAGTCGGCCACGGTCAGCGGTCGCCTTGGGTACTCGGCGTGAATGCAGACGAGGTGCCCGTCGGTGGTCAGCTGCAGGTCGACCTCGAGCAGGCGATAGCCCTCCTGCCACGATGCTGCGAGCGCGCCAGGACTGTTTTCGGTGTCCTTGTCCGCGCCGCCGAGCCGATGAGCGATGCGCAGGGGGCGCTTGCCGGCGAGCCAGTCGTACGCGTCCGAAGCGGGTCTGGGCAGGTCGACGTCGTGGGTGTCGGCGGGCCGGTATCGGTCGCGGCGCCGGCTGGCGTGGGGGTGTACGCAGCGAGCCCGGCCTTCCTTGCACCGCCAGGGTGTCAAATGCTGCACCTCGGCACCCGGCGAGTCCCAGCGGCGCACGCGATGGGCGTCGACACGTTTGGCGACCGCAGCGAGCTGTTGTGCGAGGTCGGGGGTCAGCGGCAACGCGACCCGTTCAAGCGGGTCGGTCGCGAGGTCGAACCGCCACGCTGCACCGAGCTCGGGAGAATCGACGACCTTCGTGTTGCCAACGACGAATCCGCGGCACCGCCAAGGCGAAAAACACGCGAATGCTCGCGGTGAGTCGCTTCGGAATCCGGGGTCCAGCAGGTCGGCGGCGACCGCCTCGTCGAGCGCTCCGGGCGCGACCCGATGTCCGAGCAATGGGGCGATGGTCGGCACAACGTCAGCCACGCTCGCATTCGCACGAACAACCCGCCGAGCGACGCCGGGTCCCGCCACAACAAACGGCACGCGCAGCCCCTCTTCATAGAAGTTGTTGTCGTGTTGACGCACGCCGCGGTCGCCAAAGCCCTCCCCATGGTCTCCGATCACGACGATGACGGTGCTGGCGAGACGTCCGTCCGCTCGCAAGGCCTCGACGACATTTCCGATGACGGCGTCTTGCCGCTCGACCAGCGCCCGATAGCGCGCCCGCGGAGTTGTGAGCGTCGCCGCAAAGGGAAGCGTGGTGATGGCGGCGGGCAAGGCATAGGGATGATGCGTGGCCGACGTCAAGACAGCGGCGAAGAACGGTTTTGTTGCTGGCGTGTCGCGCAGGAAGGCGACGAACGGCTCGTGGACCCGCGCGTCGTCCGAAGCGAGGTAGCCCAGTCTCTTACGGCCCACGTCCTCGCGCGCATCGAAACGCGAAAACCCGAGCTTGGCGACCAGCCGCGGCCGCTGCTCAAAGGTCCCATCAGCGCTCTGCACAAACGCCGTCGCATAGCCACGCGCGGAAAGGGCTGCGGGTAGACATTGCGGGTCGATGGCCTTGGAGACCTCGAGCGCCCCGGCGTGAACCGTTGGAAGCCGACCGCAGAAGATGGCGAACAGCGCCTTGGTTGTGTGCGGAATGAGGGCGCGCGTGCTGTCGATGACGGTGCCGCGCCGCGCGAGCCTGGCGAGGTGGGGAGTTGCGGCTTTGGCGTCGGGAGCCAGCGAGGTGTGGTCCCAGCGCGTCGATTCCAACACGATGACAACCGCGTTTCGGGTGTGCATGGGCGACGCACCAGGGCGGTGTTCGGCGAGCTTGTTCGGACTGGCGGCCAGCAGCGGGGTGCGCTCGATGCCGCGAAACGTCGTCGGCGCCAAGGCGTAGCGGGCCGACCGGTAGATGCGCAGCGGCCAGGTTTGACCGAGGGCCCGCACCTGCAGATTCGCGCTGGCCGCGCCGGGAGGGTGGGGTGTGAAGATGCTGATCCCGACGACCACGACCGCAAGTCCGACGACGACGGTCCGAGGCAACGATCGCGGCGTGCCCATCACGCGCCCGACACCGAGCCAGGCCGCGACGGGAGCCACCGTGATCGCAGCAATGACACCCGGCGCACCGAGGATGCGCTCGATCGACAAACTCGCCCGAAGTAGTCGCGGCAGGTCCGCGGCCTGGTCACGCGCATAGAGGAGCAGCTGCCAGTGAACCTGCTCGCCAAGCTCGAGCAAGACCGCCGCGTTGACCGCCGATCCGAGCGCCGCGCCCCAGGCTATCAGCGCGAGACCTCGATCGACCCACTTGGCCCGGCCCGCGACCAAGACACAGCCACTCAAAGCGGCGCCGAACAACGCCGCGTCTTCCAACGCGACCCAACCCGCGACGACAGCTCCATGACCCGCTGCCTTCTCAGCAAGTCGCCACCACTTGGCGCCGGCCATCGCCGCGAATGCACAGGCCCACCATCCGACCGCCAGCCATGTCGCGCTCACCCCAGCCAGCGGCCCCACACCGCCATTCGCCGGCAGATTTGTGGCATCGGCTGTGGTATGGGCTCGGCGCTTGCGCATGACGCGCGAGCATACGGCAAACCGACGGAAGCCCGCGTGTCCAAGCCCAACGAAGAACACGACGTCCCCAACGAACAACGCGACGTCCCCAACGAACAACGCGACGTCCCCAACGAAGAACACGACGTCCCCAACGAAGAACACGACGTCCCGAACAAAGAACACGACGTCCCGAACAAAGAACACGACGTCACCGGCCAACGATTCGTCGACCAGGCCCCAGCCGTCGCCGCCTGGCTCGAGGCTGTCGTCGCCGACCGCGGCATGTTGACCGACCTCGACGCCGACGTCCGCCAGCAGATCCTCATCGCAGCCGGCCGCGTATCGCGCCCCGACAAGGCCGCCCGTCGCGCCCAGACCCGCGCCTTTCACCGCAAGGAGAAGATCCAAAAACGCGCCGACGACCGCGCCCTGCTCGACTCAACCGGCATCCGTGAGCTGCGCGAAAACCCGATCTTCCTCACGCCCAAGCGCACCCTCGAACACGCCGCGCGCACCGGCCAACTGCCACCGCCCCAACCCGCGCAACGAGATAGGGCCGCCCAAGTAGATAGCGCCACCCAGGGAGATAGCCCCACCCAGGGAGATAGCGCCGCCCAGGGAGATAGCGCCGCGGCAAAACAGGAGGAACTGCCCAAGCGCTCTGAACCGATCGGCACCGTCAACGAGGAACGAACCTGCTACGTCTGCCGCAAGCCGTACCGCGAGATCCACTTCTTCTACGACCAGATGTGCATCGACTGCGGCGACTTCAACCACGCCAAGCGCACCCAGGTCGGCGATCTCCGCGGCCGTGTCGCGCTCGTCACCGGATCGCGCGTGAAAATCGGCTACCAGGCGGCCATTCTGCTGCTGCGCTCGGGCTGCCACGTCATCGTCACGACCCGTTTCCCGCGCGACGCCGCCCGCCGCTATGCCGCCGAGGAGGACGCCGGCGATTGGCTGAGCCGCCTCGAGATCCACGGCATCGACCTGCGCCACATCCCCAGCGTCGAAGCCCTCTGTGACCGCATCGCGCAGAGCCACGACCGCCTCGATTTCATCATCAACAACGCCTGCCAGACCGTGCGTCGGCCGCCCGGCTATTACGGCCACCTCATGGACCGCGAGCTCGCCGGGAGCAAGGCCCTGACCGCCGTCGAACGCAGCGTGCTCGCCGATGACAGCGCCGCCATCGCGATGGATCCCAGCGCCGCGCTCAACGAAATTGTCGGTTCCGACTACGCCGGCGCGCTCCCTGCCGCCGCATTGAGCCAGGTGCCGCTCGCTCCCGGGGACGACGACGCAAGCGAAGCTCTGTTTCCCGCGGGTAGCCTCGACGCCGATGAACAGCAGGTCGACCTGCGCGACGTCAACAGCTGGCGCTTGAAGATGGCCGAAGTGCCGACCGTCGAGCTGCTCGAAGTCCACCTCGTCAACGCCGTGGCGCCGTTCGTCATCAACGCGCGCCTCAAGAAGCTGATGAGCAACGTGCCGACCGCCGACAAGCACATCGTCAACGTGTCGGCGATGGAAGGGCAGTTCTATCGCACGTTCAAGAGCGACCGGCACCCGCACACGAACATGGCCAAAGCGTCGCTCAACATGATGACACGCACCGCGGCGCTCGATTACATCGATGACGGCATCCACATGAACAGCGTGGACACCGGTTGGGTGACCGACGAAGACCCCGTTGTCCACGCGCAGAGCAAGCGCGCGATGCACGACTTCCACCCGCCGCTCGACATCGTGGACGGCGCCGCGCGCGTCGTGGATCCCATCTTCACTGGGCTGGCGACCGGCGAGCACGTATGGGGTCAGTTCCTGAAGGACTATCACATCACCGACTGGTAGGCGGATCACCGACTGGTAGGCGGATCACCGACTGGCAGGCGGATCACCGACTGGTAGGCGGATCAGCGACCGGTGAGACGCCGGCAACGTCGACGCATCATTCCGCGACGTGCAGACCGCATTCCTTGTCGCCCGCGAGCTCCCACCACCAGCGTCCTTCGCGTTCGTGCTGGCCCGGCAAGACCGCGCGCGTACAGGGTGCGCAGCCGATGGACACGTAGCCGCGTTCGTGCAGCGGGTTGTAGGGGATCCCGGCGCCACGAATGAACCGCCAAACCTGGGCCGATGACCAGCCAGCGAGCGGGTTGAACTTGACCAGCGGGTGTTCGGGGCTGCCAAACGCGTTGTCGAGTTGGACCACCGGCACGTCGGCGCGCGTGTCGGGGCTCTGGTCGCGGCGTTGCCCGGTTGCCCATGCGTCGGTGGTCGCGAGAATGCGTCGCAGCGGCTCGACCTTGCGCACGCTACAGCACTCCTTGTGGCCGTCCTTGTAAAACGAAAACAGGCCTTTGCGCTTGACCAGGTCCTGCACGGCGTCGTGCTTGGGAAAGACCACGTCGATGTCGATGCCGAAGTGCTCGCGGACGCGGTCGAGGTAGATATAGGTCTGCGCGTGCAGCCGACCGGTGTCGAGACAAAACACCGAAAAGTCGCCGCCAACCTGCTTGGCGAAATCGATGAGCAGCACGTCTTCAGCGCCCGAGAACGCCAGGCGAATCCGCCCCCCATAGCGCTGCAAAGCGGCCTCCATCACGCGATGGGGCGACGCATCTTTGAGCTCTTGGACAAGGGACTCGACCTGAGCGGCAAGGTTGGCGTACGCGGCCTTTGTGGAGGTGTCGTTGGCTGGGGATTGCGCGTTCACGAGGCGTTCCGTTGGGTGGTTGTCGTTGCAGGGGAGGTCGACGTGTGAGAGCGCCGAACGAGGCGCGTGGTATACTTGAAAACGAGGTCGGATGCGCGTTCTAACTTCATTGTTGGCGGTCACGATCGCGGTTGCGTACGTCGCTGTAGCCGAGCCCGCAGATGCGGTCACCCCGGCCAGGGAAGCGCCCACAAAGCAAGCTTCCGGCGAGACCACCGACAAAACTTCGACGTCCAAGCGTGTTTTCGGTTACGCCGAGCAAGCGATCCTCATCAACCCGACGCCCGCGACCATCTCGCTGCTCGCTGCAGCATTGTCGCTACCCCTTGGAATCATCAACCTGCGCTACCACCGCGTCATCGATCGACGTGTCGGCCTGACGATCGCGCCAGCATTCAGCCACTTCGACGCGGGCGCAACGTGGACCGTCGTCGGCGTCCGGGCGGGTCCGCGCTTCACCTGGCGCGGCAAAGGGCTGCGCGGCTGGTACATGTTCCCGTTCGGCATGGTCGGCTGGGGCTGGGTCACGGCACTGGGGCGCGACGTCACATCTGCGCCGATGGCCGGGCTTGGCATGGAGTGCGGCTACACGTTCATCTGGGGGCCCGTCGCGATGGAGCTCGGCACTGGGCTGTATGCGTCCGGGTTCGCATTCGACGGCGACGTTCCGCCATTGTTCAACCCGCGCCCAATCTTCAACGCTTCACTGGGATACAACTGGTAGATGCGCGTGCGATTGCCACACGGAGCCGCCTTCGCGACGTTGCTCGGGCTCGTCTCAATCGCGACGGGATGCGGCGTGCCCGATGAACCCGCCAACCTGCCCCCTGCCATCGCGTGCAACCCCAACGTGCCGCTGTTCATCGACGCGACGGCCACCGTGTCGTTCGACGAGCGCCATATGCTGTGCATTCGGGTGAAGATGAAACCCGACAAGTTCGACGAGCTGCGGGTTCAAAACCGGTTCGGGGCCGAAAACGACCGCATCGCCCAGGACCTCATCGAGCGCATCGTCTCCAGCTGCACCGAGCCGTTTCCCAACGCGTTCACCTGGTTTCAAGCCGACATCGAGGTCGACGGCGTGCCAATGTCGCGCGTCGGCATCCGCAAGAAGGGTTTTGTAGGCAGCGTCATCGGCGACGGCTTCTTCAAACCGAGCCTGAAGATCAAGACCGACAAACACACCAAGGGGCAAAAACTCGGCGACACCGAGCGCATCACAGTCAACAACCAAACCGGCGACCGGACGCGCATCAACACCTGCATGGCGTACCACGTGTTCCGGCGAGCGGGTTATCCAGCTCCGCTCTGCAACATGGCGTCGGTGATGATGGACGGCAAACCGCTCGGGGCGTTCGCGCATGTCGAAGCGGTCAAGAAGCCGATGATGAAGCGCCTCTTCGGCACCAACAAAGGCTCGCTCTACGAAGGCACGCTGGCCGATTTCAGCGAGGAAGCGACGTTTGGGTTCCCCGACGGCCAGCTCGGCCACTGGGATCCGAAGAGCGACGACACGGACGCCAACGGTAGACCTCTCATGGGCATCGTCGAAGCCCTGCGCCAGCCGGACGACAAGCTCATCGCCGCGCTCGACAAGGTGATGGATGTCCCGCTCTTTGTGCGTTTCTGGGCGCTCGAAGCGCTGATCGGCCACGGCGACGGTTACGCGAGCAACCGCAACAACTTCTACGTCTACTTCAACCCCAACGACGGCGGCCGCGCGGTGTTCATTCCCTGGGGGGCCGACACCGTGTTCGGGGAAGACACCGGCGAAGAGGCACCTGGCGGCGGGTTCGGCGGCTACAATAGCGCGGAGCTACCAAGACGCCTGTCGCGGATCGAGACGACGCGCGCGATGTTCGAAAAGGAGATGCGGCAGTTGCTGAAGTCCGCGTGGAACGAGGCCGCTTTGAAGTCCGCGATCGACATTTTCGCCAAGCAGGTCGGGACCGCGCAGGACGACGACGGATATCAAGAGGCCATCGGCACGATGAAGGACTGGATTGACGCTCGCCGCGCGATTGTGCTCAAGCAGCTCGAAAACGGCGTCGCCAGGGGTTCGGCTCATCCAGGGGGTTGCAGCGGCGCCCCAGGGTTTGATTTCCGCACCACCGGGCTCGATTTCTGGTCGTGGCTGACCTTCGCCTGGTGAGGGCGAAGCCCCGGGCCTTCAGCCGGGGTCGTTAAGTGACCGGCATTGCGGCTAACAGCGACTATCCACGCCTCGGTTTACGCGACGCGGATCGTTTGGCCTGTTTGCCCAGCAGATAGCGCCGGATGCGGACGGAGATCGGGCCGTTGCTCCACTCGAGAACACCGTCACACGGCAGCCCGAAGGCGCTTTCGAAGTCGTCGTGGCCGTCGATTATGACCAGCTCGCAGCCTGAAAAGCCCCGCCACTGCCGGCCGATGGACGCGTACAGGTTGACGATGCTCTTGCTGCCCATCCGCTCGCCCCATGGCGGGTTGCAGATGATGACGGTGCCGCGTTCGGGGTGTGCGAGGTCGCGGGCGTCGGCGAGCTCGGCCTTGACGATGTGCTGAACACCGGCGCGTTTGGCGTTGGCGCGGGAGATCCCGACGGCCCGTTTGTCGCTGTCGGAACAGGCGATGCGGAGCTCAGACCGGGCGATGGCTTCGTGGGCATGTTCGTGGGCGGCCTCGCGTTCGGCGGCGATGAGAGCGGGCAGCTCACCGCCTTCGTGGCGCCAGTTTTCGGCGCCGAACGTGCGCAGACGCCCCGCTGCAAGACCAAGCCCGATGCACGCCGCTTCGATCGCAATGGTTCCCGAACCGCACATCGGGTCGATGAACGGTCGGTCGGGGTCCCAGCTGCTGGACCGGACGAGCGCGGCGGCCATGGTTTCGCGCAGCGGCGCTTCGACAGATTCTTTGCGATAGCCGCGGATATGCAGCCCGGTCCCGCACGGGTCGAGCCAAATCGACGCCGCATCGCCCACGAATCGAGCGACGACGCGCACATCGGGATTGCTGACGTCGACGTCTGGGCGCTCGCCCTGTTTGTCACGAAACTGGTCGACGATCGCGTCCTTGATGCGCTGCGACGCGAAGACGTGGTTGGTCAGCGGGCCACCGCGCCGTTTCTTCGGCAGGCGACCGGAGGCGCCGATGGCGAGGGTCTGCTTGGCGTCGAGATAACGCGTCCAATCGATCGCGCGCACGCCGTCGTAGAGCGATTGGGCGCCGTCGCACGGTATGTGGGCGAGGCGGATGAGCAACCTCTGCGCGGTACGCAGGTGCATCAAGCCGCGCGCGATCTGCGCCCAGTCGAGGTCCATTTCGACGCCATGGGCGGGCACACGTCGGGGTTTGAGCCCGAGGTCGCCGCACTCCTCAGCGAGGATGCGATTGGTTCCGGCGGTGGCTGTAGCGAGTACGCGCATCGGCCGAGCGTACAGAGGCCGAAGCTATTTGCCACGTCCCGCGCCCGAGTCGATACTTCCACCATGCGACACACACTCCACGTTCGACGTCCCAGCGCCGCGATTCGGCCCGCATTGGTCGCGGTGCTCTTCGCTTTGTGCACGCCTCTCGCTGTCGGGTGCGGCGGTGGCACCAAGAAGCCCACGCCCAAGCCGGTTGAGTCCGCCTACGACAAGACCTGCCGCAACCAACGGGCCAAGCGTCTCGCGGCCGAGACCCACAAGCGCTACATCCCGCCGGAGATCATCCTCCGCCGCTGGCCGGGCTTTTCGACCAAGAACCCCGCGCCCCAGGTCATGAGCGAAGAGGCGATGGTGGAGTTCCTGACCGAAGGCAAGTCGCGGGTCATGCTGCTCGTCGCGCGCGGCGGGACCGGAAAATCCAAGCTGGCGTGGTCGGTCGTTGCGCAGTCCTGCGGCCGCCAGCCCACCGCGAAGATCGACCTCAACTGGGATATCGCGGCGCGCCTGAACGAATTCTCGGCCAACCCGATCGAGACCATGGCCGCAAGGGCATTGGGCGCCGGGGAGGGCGACGAACCGACCGCGTTCTTGCGCAAGCACACGGGCAAGATGCGCTGGCTATTGCTGCTCGATTCACTCGACGAGGTGCCGCTGACCAAGCGCAAGAAGGTCGTCAGCGCGATCAACGAGGCGATGAAGCGCCACGACAAACTGCGCGCCCTCATCCTCAGCCGGCCACCCGTGTACGCCGGCAACTACGGTCTGGACAACGTCGACTCGTTCGCCGAGCTGCCACCGCTGTCGTGCGAGCGCACCGAAAAAGCCCGCCGCGAGCTCCTCAAGGACGACGCCCAGCGCAAGACCTTCGCCACGTTCGCGGCACGCTACGGCCTCGACCGAAAGCTGAAGACGGACGACGGCCGCTGCTACTACCCGCACCTGGCCACGTATCGCGATTTTCACGTCATCAAGAAGCTCGCCGAAAGCAGCGCCGCAGCCGACATGAGCGCCGATGGTGCCGACCCGTCCCGCGGCGCCCGGGCCCGCATGTACGAGCTCTACCTGACCATCTTGCTCATCAAGGACCTGCAGACCGTCGACCTGCTGCCCAAGAAGGGCCTCGCCGTCATCGACGCGATGATCGTGAAGAGCAAACCGGACGACGGTGACCGCAACGTCGGCTTCACCATCGACGGCTGCGTGGACGTCATGGAAGGGCGCGACGGCGACCACAAGCGATCCCGATGCGAGCGGCTGCTCCGTTCATCTTTGTTCGTCCCGGCCGCGACCAAGGGCAACTTCAAGCTGCGCAACCAGACGCTGTACGACCTCTTCCTCGCGCGCTGGGCCGATGCCCAAGTGGAACATGGCGCGCCCGATCCGTGCAAGCGCCTGCGCAGTCACGCGCGGCTGTTCGAATCCAACGAGGTGGCTGGATTCCTCGCGGGCCTGCCCGGCGGCCAGAAGTGCCTCGTCGCCGTCGCCACCGAGCTCTGCACCAACGGCGGCTTCGCCGAGCACAACCACGAACAGCTCGACCAGGGGCTGCCGACGGGGCCGCGCCGCAAGAACATCATCGACGAAGCGCGCGACCTTGCCGACAAGCACCGCGAGGGCCCCGAAGACATGTGTGTCGCCTCTGTTCTCGACCGCCTGTTCAAAGGCAAGTAGTCCAAGCTCCCGATGGCATGGACCGATCCCGGCCAGGACGCGATTCGATTGGCGGGCGGACGCCGCCTGTATTTCGGCTACGGCTCCAACCTGTTCTGGCCGCAGATGTCAGCCCGGTGCCCGGACGCTGCCTTCCTTTGCCGCGCTGTGCTGCCAGACCACGTCCTCGCCTTCACGCGTGACTCCCCAGCCCGCGGGTGCGGTGTTGCCGACGCCGTGTGGCGGCGATTCGCGAGGCTCCACGGTGTGCTGTACGCCGTTTCTGATGCCGACATCGCCACCCTGGACCGCCTCGAGGGCCACCTGCCCGGCGTCGACGCCTACCGCCGCGTGACCCGTCGCGTGACGCTCATCGAAGGCCCATCCGAGATGGCAGCCGAGATCATCGCCGAGACCTACGTCGTCGCAAACAAGGTCCCGCACGTGCCCCCGACCGCCGAATACCTGCAGCTCATCATCGAAGGGGCGCGCGCGTGGCAGCTGCCCGCCGACCACATCGCCGCTATCGAAGCTGTACGTTCTGTGGAACAGATTCTGTCCGCGCGCTGAACGTGGCCGCTGGTGGCTGCCGACCCGCGTGTGATGATCGAGCTGCGCAGCGGCTAACCCGCGTCTCTGCGTCTACTGCATGAGGATTGCAGCTGCCCGCCCCGCTCGAAAAACGCACCAACCCAAGACCGCGATCGAACCCGCCAAAGCAACCAGATGCGTGCCCAGGATAACGCGGGCGGTCCCGCCGAGGGGCTTGTTGTTGTCGCGCCGCACGACGAAGAGCCCGATCACCACCATCAGGATCACGAACCCCACGGACCCTATGCTGTGGACGGCCTGCGCGATTCCGAGCGGCGCATAGATGCCGACGGCCCATTGGTCGGGGTAGTCGGGAAGCAGGCCCCGCACGCGGTGGATCGACCAGCGATCGAGCCCAATCGCCACGGCCGTCATGGGGATGGCGACTCGTAGATAGCGGCGTTTGGTGTCCATGGTTGTCCCGCGTTGTTGAGCATCGCGCGGCCTGTGGCCTACCCTCTGGACGATGTTCATCGCAGTCTCATTGTTGCGCAACGCTGCAATTGCTGTCGCAGTTGCCCTCTCGTGTTTCGCGGCGATGGGTTGCGAGCCGACGGAACCGCCCCCGCAGAACGCATTCGCGACGCCGTGCACCGAGGGCAGCTGCGCCAACGGGCTGGGATGTGACCCGCAGACCAAGGCGTGCCGGAAGCGGTGTATCGTCAACAGCGACTGTCAGGTCGGCTTGGAGTGCGACAGCGCGAGCGGCATATGTTCCAAGTCACAGTTCACGGCCGCCGGCAGCTGCGGCGTGGATTCCGACTGCGGCAAAGCGGAGAAGTGCAACACGTCGACCGGCAAGTGCCAGCCTCGGTCGTGCAAGACCGGCGAATGTCCGGGTCACATGGCGTGCACCACGTTCACCGACAAGTGCCTGACCAAGTGCGTCAGCAACTCCGATTGCGTTGGCGACTACCAATGCCTCGACGGCGGCTGCAAGCGCTGCGTCGATAGCGACTGCCCAGGCGGGTACGCGTGCAAGAAGTCCAAACCCGTGTGCAACAACGACTGCACGCTCGGAGAGGACTGCAAAGCCGGCTTCACATGCAGCGACAAGACCTGGACGTGCATGGCCGGTCGCTAGCCGACGTCAAGACCAAGGCACCCAAGATCGAGGCGCCGTCTGCCAAGACAAGACCAGGGCACCCCAAGATCGAGGCGCCGTCTGCCAAGACAACCCCCCGACAGCCTGCCAAGACAAGACCAAGGCACCCTTGAGGCGCCGTCTGCCAAGACAGACTCCCAGTTCCTAACTCGCCGCCGCCTGCGGCTCATCCTTGCGCTGCAACGCGTCGTTCGCGACACGCAAACGCTGCGTAAGCGTACGAATAATGCCCTTTGCGAGCGCGGGGTGCAGGTCGAGCAGGTCCTGGAAGTCGTCGCGGCTGATCGCCAGCAGCTCGACGTCCTTGAGCACGCGGATCGACGCGGAACGTTCGGCCTGGTCGAGCAGTGCCATCTCGCCAAAGCACTGCTTTTCGCCCAGCGTCGCGACGACATCGCCGTCGTGGATGACTTCGACGGCGCCGCTGAGGATGAGATAGACGTGCAGGCCCGGGTGGCCTTGTTCGAAGACGACGTCGCCGCGCTCGAACTCGACGTGGTGCGCGATGTCGGCGACGGGCAACAGCTGTTCGCCCGACAGGCCCGCGAAGAGCGGCACGCCTTTGAGCAAGAACACCATGTCCATCGGGTCGTTCTTCAAGGTAGTCCCGGTTTGAGAGAACATGATGCGCGGCAGCTTGTCGTCGATGCTTGCCCACGACCACACGCGCTGCAGCCAGGGCGAGTCGGCGCCGAGCAATCTTGCCACCTCGCCTTTCACGGCGTCCAGCGACCCGGTCCCGGTACCACCTTGAACGTCGAGGCCGCGCTCGATGCACTCGACCAGCGGTCGCAATTCGGGGTCGCGCACGTGTTGGTCGAGCAGCTCGATGGCGTTTGAGCGCGTACGGCGGCCTTGGCTGCGGTAGTTCATGTACGCGCGGTACATCGCGGCGCGCGGATACATCAGGCCCAGGAGGCGAAATGCGCGCGTCTCGGCTTGCAGGCGCAGCGCGTTGATCTCGTCGATGAAAAACGCGCTCCGGATCTGGCCACCGTCGACCAGCTGCAGCACCTGGAGGTACTTTTCGAGCTCCTTGATCTCGACGACCAGGCGGCCAGCGACCCATTCCTTCGGCGGCACGGGCAGGCCGGGATCGCGGGCCATGCGCCACATCGAGAGGACGGCTTGGTTGCGAATGGCGGGACGGCGCGACGCGACGGCTTTCATCAGCAGGTCGAGCGCTTCGCCGGTCGCGATGCCTTCCACGACGCGGATCAGGCGGATCTTGGTGGCGAGGTTGAGTTGGCCCTCTTCGAGCCGCATCTCGACCTCGTCGACGAGCTTGGGTCCGTAACGCATCAGCGCGGTGAGGGCGCGATCGGCGAGATCTCCGCGGCCCAGGCAGTCGATCAGCGGATCGATGTAGGCCGGCAGACCGACCTGCCCCATCGCTTCCACGGCGTTTTGCCGGACCACGAGGCTACGGTCGTCGATCATCGACGGGAGGTCCTGGCTCGCCTGCGCCCAGCCCGTCTTGCCGGCCATCATGGCGGCGCGCGCCCGCAGGTCATCGTCGTTGGAGTGCAGCCCGGCGAGCAGCGCGTTGTGAATGTCGAGGGTGCGCTTGTATCCGGCGACCTTCTTCATCCAGATGACGGCCAGCGAGGCGACGCCGGGATCGTGGTGTTGGACGAACGGGCCGACGCGGTCGATCAGGTCGGTCTCGGTGTGGCTGGCTTCGAGCACACGGAGCACCTCGCGCAGCAGCGCGGCCGGGTTTTCATGCCGCAGCAGCTCCAGCAAGGCGTCGCGGGCGGGTGCCTGGCCGAGCATGTTCATCGTCTCGAGCGCGCGCTGGGCGACCTGGTGGTCGGTGTGGGTGACCAGGCGTTCCAGCGTCTGGGCGTCCATCGGTACTTTGAGATCGCGAATGATCTCAAGTGATTTGAGAGCATCTTCGGAGTTGCCCGTGTTCAAGCGCTCGCGCACTTCGGCGATGGCGGTCTGGGCGACCCACTCACGCAGCTTGGGGTCGCCGCTCGTATCGAGACGACGCGCGCGGAGGGCTTCGAAGAGGGTGCGTCGATAGTGTGGACCGATGCGCACGGCGACAATGACCACCGCGACAGATGCGATGACGGCCGCCGGCGACATCCAGCGCAAGAAGTTGAGCGCGGATTCCCGCTGTTCGGGCATCAAGATGAGGATCACGCCGCTGACGGCGAGGGTGGCAAAGCGGTAGATGACGCCGTCGATGAGGGTCTTGGCCCGCTCGCCTTTGCGCGTCTCGATGGGTGTGACGAGCATCTGCATGGCGTTGCGCGACAGAGCAAACGAGGTGATGCGCTCGAAGAAGCTGACGCCGGCGATGATCCAGAAATGGGAGTATCCGCCAAACATCGACGTTGCGAGATAGGCAGCGCTGCCAACGGCGATGACAAGGGCGGTAGAAGCGATGGCCAGGCCGATGCCGACGGTGCGGACGAGGCGGCTGGATGCGACGAGCGCGATGACAAACGTCAGGATGTTGGCGACGGCGTAGTACTTGCCGAGGAAACCAGCGATCTGTTCCTTGTCGAACGCGGCCTTGAGCTCGGCGGAGAACTGGTAGTCGATCAGCACCGACGCGATCTGCATCAGGAAGACGAACCACGCGATGCGGAACAGCAGCGGTGACTCGCGCAGGCTGGTGATGCCCTTGGCGACCTCGGACCCGCCGCGCATCCGGTCCAGGCCCTTGAGCTTCTGCGCGGACAGGACGGTGTCACGCTCGATGCCCCCGACGGTCGGCAGCGCGCCGGCCAGGTCACGAATAACACGCCGCACGGTGAGCAGCGGAATGATCAGCAGTCCGACCGCCACCCACACGAGGTCCTGGGTCGGCAAGTCGAGGCTCAGCATCACCGGGGTCAGGCCGCCGCCCACAGCCGCGCCCAACGTCGAGACCGCCGCGAAGACGGGAAACAAGCGCTTGCCCTGTCGGGCCGGGAGCAAGCCGCTGGCCAGGTTCCAGGTCTGGATCATCACCAGGTGACCGATGCCGCCACACCAGATGAACATCACGAGGCTCATCACCTCTTCGTTGATCGGATAGAGGATGCGCAGGCCCGAATACGAGACGATGGCGAGCGCGAGCAGCCCGGTGAACCGGCGGTGCATCGCCAGGCGCTCCATCGCCATGACGTAGAGCACCGAGACCGCGGCGGTGAAGATGCCCGAGCCCAGGAACATCCACGGCAGGTGTGATAACGGGTGCGCCCCGAGAAAGAGCGCCTTGGTGAAGCTGCTTACGATGATGCTGACGGCCGTCGCCACAGCGAACAGCGGACCGCAGAGGAGCAGGACCCGCTGGTCTTCACGACTTAGCGCGAGTAGGCGTAGGAGCTTTTCGACCATGCGCGGAGAGTTTCACGCATGCGCGCGCACGGGGCAACGTGTCAACGGAGCATCGGTCTATTTGTCGGGCACCGATGGTGTGCCGTTTCCCTGGATCGTCGACAGGAAGCTGATGACCTGCTTGTGGCAGGTCTTGTCTTTGAACGCGACAAAGTGACCGTCGTAGGGCTTGCCGTTGGTCGCATTCTCTTTGCGATTGACGATAACGACGGTTACGCCGGTCACGCTCTGCGTCTTGCCGGCGGCGTTCTTGACCTTGAGGTTGCCCTTGGCGGGCATCTTGCTGACCTTGGCCATCTTCAGGTCTTTGTACGGGTCCGGCTTGAGCTTCTTGGTCGCGACTTTCGGGTCGTTCCAGCCCTGGCCACGCGTGCTCGCGGCGAAAACAGCCGAGGTCTGCGGCGGCGTGTACGTGTCGCCTGTCCCGAATGTGTGCAGGATGTGCTGCGGGGCGCCGATCTTGACGTTGGGCGTGCACTTCTGAGCGCCGCCGGCCTTGTCACCGCAGCGTCGCGCGATGTCGTGGTAGTACAGGTGCCCGAACGCCAGCGGGTCGACCTCGTCAAAGTAGTACTGCATCAGCGCGAGCACCGGGTGGAACTCATCCAGATCGGCTTCCTGCAGAGCGATCTGCACACCGACGGTCGCGTCCTTGGGCGACTTCTTGTTGAGCAGCGAGAAGACAAGGCCACCACCCGTTCCTGAGAACACCGCGCCGCGGTAGTCGGGTTCCCATGCCAGCGCCAATGGACCGGTCGTGCCCCCCTGCGAATGGCCCATGAAGTACGTGTTCTTCGGGTCAAGCTTGATCGTGCCGACTCCGCCAACGCTGAACGTGCCCTTGGTCCGCACGAATCGCGCCAGCGAGTAGAGGTCCGCGGCGCCCTGGTAGAAGTTGCCCTTGGCGGCCGGCGGGTTGGCGAAGTTGTAGAACAGCGGGCCTGGGTCGACTTTGAGCGGTGGCGGGATGTTGAGGGGGAAACGGCGCGGCCCGTGCATCGGCTGATCCCAACCGAGCACAACCATGCGCTTGCCGTTGCCGATTGTGGGGCCGGAGATGCTCTTGGCCATCTGCACGATGCCTGATCGATGCGAGCCGCCGGTGCCGTGGCCGTAGATGACGACGGGGAATCCGCCCGGGGGCGCCTTCTGTTTGGGGATCGACATGGCGACGCACACGTCTTCGTAGCCGGTGATCTGGGGCACACCTGTCGTCTCGTTGCGCTTCAACCCGCCGCCGCCTTTGCTGCCGAACAGTCCGATGAGGTAAGGGCGCCCGCCGCTCTGCCACATCGGCACGCGGATGCGCGCGTGGATCTCGGTGTAGTCCTTGCTGACGACGCCCGGGCAGCCGCGCGGATCGAGCTTGCCAGCTGCGGGAGCTTCGGCGCCCTGCGACTCGCAGCCCTTGGCCGTTTTGCCCTTGGTCGCAGCGCTGCAGACAACGAAGTTGCTGATGACCGGGGTCTTTGTCGCCGCGTTGTTGGTGATGCCGCGCATCAGGCGCATCGAGCGGGTCGGATCCTGGGTCGTAAATACCGTCGCAGCGACGACCTTGGGAATCGCTACCTTGGCCGACTTGAGGTACTTGCGCAGCGCCGCATATTTGCCGTGGGCCGCTTTGACCAGTGGGTCGGATGGGCTGGCGTCGGCGAGCAACGCGGACAGGTCGTCGCCGGCCCTGGGCACGAGATCCTTGGCCTCATCCCCTTCCTTCTTTTCGGCGCGGACGCGATCGGTGATGTAGACGGCGTAGTTCGTGTTGCCGTGCAGCGCGTAACCCCAGACAGCTTGGATGACCAGCCAGTTGGCACAGATATACTTGTTGCGGGCGGCCTTGAAGTTGGCGGTGAACGCGACGAGCTTTCCGGTGTCGAGGTTGACGAAGAAGATGTTGCTCTTCGGATTGACCGCCGCGGGGTTGGCCGGCACGAGGCTCTTTTCATCGACCGGGCGCGTGAAGCGGAAAATGACACTCGGCGCGACAGAGAAGCCGCGCATCTCGCTGTTGATGGCCTTGACGACGTTGGCGGTCAGGTCGAGCCCAACGACGCCAGGCCCGGGGATCGGGTGGTCGCTGATGTCGACAAACCCCTTGCCGTTGATACGCACGTTGTTGGGGAAAGGCGTGCTGTAGAAGCTCTGAACACGGCAGCGGCCAACCTGTTGCTTGGTCTTTTCGCCGGTCTTTTCGTCTTCGACCTCTTCCTCGGCCTTCTTGCACAGCAGGTGCCAGTAGCAGTCGTCGGTCTTTTCACAGCGCTCGCCGAGCTTGGCGCCTTCTTTTTTCTGGCTGATGGGTCGCGGCACAACGCTGCGCGCTTGGAACGGCAGCCCTTTTTCCTCCAACTCGGGGCACGGCGTACCCGAGTACAGGTCGGGATTAAGCGTCACGCTGCCGGGCTGACAGACCGGGTTCTTGGGGTCCTTGGTGCTGCAGGTCAGGCCAACCAGGCAGTCTTCAGTGGCTTTGCACTTGCCGCCGATGTCCTTTTGGCCGCCTGCTTTGGCGCTGGTCGGGTTGCTACACTGGCCGGCGATGCCCTGGATCAGGCAGAAGAGGCCGCGCTTGCAGTCCGAAGTCGACGTGCACTGTTCACCGGGACCAGCGCCGCCGGACGGCACGCAGAACCCGAAGAAGCCGCACTGCAGGTCCTTGCCGCACTCGTCGCTGAGAACGCACGAGTCGTTGGCTTTCTTGTCGCCGCGTGGCGCGCATTTGCCGCTCGCGCACTTGAGCCCGGGCCGGCACTCTCCGTCGGCTTTGCACGTGGCACCGACACCGTCACCGTTGAATTGCTTGAGCGAAGCCTGTTGCGCCTCGGCATCCGCCTTGATGATCGCCGACGCGTCCGCGCCCGTGTGGTTGAACTGCTCTTCGCAACCGCTGGCGACGCCAACAAGGCCCACAAGCCCGGCGATCCCCGCTGCAAACACGATCCGTTTCATATCCACGTTCCTCATGTCCGTCGTTTCAGCTAACAGGCTGAGAAAAAGGCTAGTTCACGCCGCCAAGGCTCTTGACGAGCTCGGTCACGCTGACCACGACCTCGGGCTGCAGGTCGATGAAGAGTCCGCCGCCGTTGAAGTTCATCTCAAAGAGGTCGGGTCGCTTGACGCGCATGCGCTGCACCACGCGTACCTTCGTGCTCTTCTTGGCCACCACGAGCTCCTTGACGCGCGCCGTCACCGGGTCGTTGGCGTCGACTTCGAAGCGGCGCGGGTTGTCCGGGTTCACGCCGGCGAGGTGGCGAAACCTGATGACCGGGACCTCGTTGGCCGCCGTCTGGCCCTCCGGATAGGGCAGCGCGTCCTGCATCACGAGCTCGAAGTTGTCGAGCAGGGTGGTCGTGCAGTCGCGGTACGCCTCGATCTTGCCCTGCGTGGTCTTCTTGTTGCACAGGCTCTCGGCGTTCTTCTGCGCTTCGTCTGCGGCCTGGAAGAGATCCAATTGGTAGATAAGCAACCGCAGCGCCACGAGCGCATCGGCCGCGTTCTTTGTGCCCGCGCCACCGGCCTTGGCGAGCTGCGTCGCGAGGTCTTTGGCCTGCGTCTCGGTGAGGATCTCGATGGTCGCGCCGGCCTCGATTTCGATGCCCTGCCAGCCCTTGCAGATGAAGTTGCAGCGCTCGTCGCCCGTGCAGTTGGTGATGGTCACCGCCACCTTCGTCACCGGAGAGGACGCCTTCTTCTTGTCGTCGGTTGTCTTGGGGTCCTTCTTGTCATCGCCACCGAGCCCGCTGTCGATGTCGTCGATCTCGATGGTTCGGCGGCACTGACCGGCCAGCGCGAGCAGGCCCTGGATGTGCGCCAGGGTGGTCTTCTTGAGCGATGTCGGAACGCCGGCGATGAGCGGTTTGCCCGTGTCCGGGTCGGTGGCCCCGATCTTGTCGTTCAGGTCGCCGCCCGTGAGCTTGTCGACGTCCGGGAAGAGGATCTCTTGTTTGATGCGCGGAATGTTCTGCTCCGCCGACAGCGTCAGCTCGCCGGCGGACGTGAAGAAGCCGCAGCCCGACAAGCTAAACGCAAGCAAGGAAGCGACCGCAAGGGTCGATTGCAGGGTGGGACGCTTGGTCATCTAGTCGTCCTCCTTGTTGGGGCCGTAGCCAAAGCCGAACTCGGCGTTGACGTTGATCTCGATGGCGTTGCGGAACAGCGAGTCGGGCCCGATGCCAAACGGCGTCAGAATTTCGCCGTTGAAGAAGATCATGTCCGAGAAGCGCCAGCGACCCTTCGCGATGAAGATGTCGTTGCCGCCGATCACGCCTTCGTCCGCCGGGTTACCGCCGAAGTCGAAGAGGTCGCCGATCGAGGAACGCGAACGCCGGTGGTACGTCAGCAGCCACTGGAACGGCCCGACATGCGGCATCTCGAGGTGGAAGAAGAAGTTGTTGTCGCTGCCCAGGCCGGACGGGCCCTGCCGGTCGTTGACCTCCAGACCGATGGCCATCGCCCAGTAGTGGCTGGCTCGCCAGGACGCTTCGAAGTAGGCGCCCATGACCGGTTCGCCGTTGGGATTGCGACCGAGAACGCACTGCTGCTTGGTGTTGTTCGCGAGCGGGTACGCGCCCTTGGCGATGGTCGGACACGGGTGCTGCTGGAACTGGATCCGCTGGATCTCGTACATCGTGTCGAAGTAGCTCGGCAGGTAGTTGTTGTCGTATTGGCGCAGCTCGAGGCGGATGCGCAGCGCGTGAACCGGATCTTTGCCGAGGTTGAGCCGCAGCAGGTTGCCCCACGCCTTGCCCGATGAGCGAATCGCCTTGGTGCCGATGCTCTCCTTGTCCCAGAACATGTAGTCCTGGTCGGTCGGCAGCCCCGTCTCCAAGAAGCTCCAGTCGAAGTAGACCTTCCAATCGATCTGGTCGGTGTCGACAAGCTTGGCTTCGATCGACGTGCCGTAGCTCACGACCTGGGTATTGATGGTCTCGGGGTTGAAGTTGCTCTGGTTGACGGCGATCTCAGTCTCGTACTTTCCGTCGAGGTCGGCGTCGTCGAAGTCGAGCTTGTTGCGCATCGGCGCCTGGCGGTCGACGGTGAAGGTCGCCCCGACCGAGAAGCTGCGCAGGAAGTAGTTGCTGCGATCGATGACCGACAGCGGTTTGACGAACGCCAGCGCCGACACGATGTTCGGACCGGTGATGTCATTTGCGAAGATCTCGAAGCCGCCGTAGTCGAAGAACGCATCAAGCTCAGCCGAAACGCGGCGACGGTTCAGGTTCAGGTTCGGGTTGTAGCGCTTCATCACCGTGCCGTGGCCGATGCTGCTGGCTTTGAACCCGTTGACGTCGAAGTAGAGGTGCTCCTCTTTGCCGCCGAAGTTGATGTACCGAATGATACGCGCGTAGTCCTGCCACTGGTCCCAGTCTTCCGCGCGGATGGTGCCGATGCGCTTGCGGCCGGCTTCGGATGTCCAGCCGCGGTCGGGGCGGGTATCGAGCAGCTCGAGGCGCACGGGCAACGCGAATGACATCGTGAAGTCGCGCTCGCCGAGCATGGTCGTGTAGTTAATCGCCGGGCGGACCTCGAGGTAGAAGATCTGACCGAGTCGCTGCGGGCCGATGACCAGGCCAAACCGGTTCTGCCAGGGAACAAGACCCGAAGCGCCGACGTTGGCCAGCTCGCCCTCAATGAAGCGGCGTTTGTGAAGCGGCGTGCGTTTGCTCTTGGCCGCGAGCTTCTTCTTCGCCTTCTTCTTGCCGCCTTTCGCGGTGCCCTTTGGGGCGATCCCCACGCCCTTTTTCGTGAGGTTAGCGCCCTTGCCGGGCGTCATGGCAACGTCGAGGCTCTTGGCGTCGCCGCCCGTCTTGGGGTTGCCCATGAGCTTGGCGGTTGTCTTGGACGCGCCGTCTTTCGCGCCGGCTTTGGCGGCGTCTTTGCCCCCGTCAGCGCCCTTTGCGGCAGCGGACGCCGTCTTGTTCACGGCAGCGCCGGCGGCGGCACCGGCAGCAGCCCCGACAGCCTTGTTCGTCGCGTCATCTTTTTTCGCGGCGGGCACGTCGGCTGCGGGTTTGGCAGCGGCAGTATTGCTGGCAGGGGCCGCGGGCTTGGATTCGGCCTTTTTGACGGGCTCGGGCTTGGCAGCGGCGGCGGGCTTGGCGGCGGGAGCGGGCTTGGCGGCGGCAGCAGGTTTGGCGCCCGGAGCGGGTGCAGGCTTGGTCTGGGCAGGCTTGGTCTGGGCAGGCTTGGTCTGGGCAGGCTTGGTCTGGGCAGGCTTGGTCTGGGCGGGCTTGGTCTGGGCAGGCTTGGTCTGGGCGGGCTTGGGCGGGACCGGCTCGGCGACCGGCGGCGGCGCGCTTGCGCCCTTTTCGAGCTTGGCGAGCAGCTTCTTGGCGTACGGGGCGCTGCTGTGGTTGGGCGCCTTCTTGACGAACAAGGCGTACAGCTGCTTGGCGATCGGCACGTTGTTGCCGAGGTGAGCGCAACGCGCAGCGCCGTAGAGGTAGTCGGCATGCGAGCCATCGTGACCATACGCTTGCATGTACATCTGCTGGCACATCGACCACTTCTTCTTGCTGTACAGATCGCTGGCCTGTTTGGCGGCCGCCCGGGCTTTATCGGGCGCGGACTGTGCGGAAGACGTGGCGGGTGCGGCGAAGACAAAGCAAAGCGTCGCGGCGGCAAGCACGTAAGGGGCAATTCGGGTCATGGTGACAGCTCGTACGACGCAGTCAGGTCGATCGCATCGAGAGGTGGAACAGGACGGCGCGGATGCCGGCTATATGAAGCGCTGCGACATTAGCACGCAGCTTCGATCGGCCACAAGAAGCCGCAGGACCGGCGAAGACCGGCGGCGACAGCCCCGACAGAACTCAGAGGGCGGAAATCGCACGATGGGCACACCGATGTGCGGCCTTTTCAGCGGCGGCCAGCGCCGTCTTCACCAGCGGACCGCGCGCTTTGCCGACGGGGAGGCCCCGGTAGTACAGGGCCACGTCGTTGCGGTCGAAGCCGTGCTTGGCGCACAGCGCTTTGCTGACGTTGAACAGGCAGTTGCGGCCATTCGGCTGGCCCATCAGGTAACCGGCCACCCGCTTGCTCGCGATCCACGACGCGTGCTTGTCGACAACGTCGCAGTTGCCCATCCGCTTGACCTCGCGGTCGAGCCATCGCGCCAGGAAGAGGTCGGCGACGTGGCGGTGGCTGAACATCCATTCCTTGACGCCGGGAACCCGGGAAAACAACGCGGACTGCAGGATGCGCTCACAGGCGTATTTCTCGGCGGCGGTCGGCTTCTTGGGGTCCTTGGCCTGGCTCTCGAGGCAGCGCTCCCGGGTGAACTCGAGGTTCCAATCGCCGTCATCGCGGCCGTGCACGCGCACCATCTTGTCGACCGCGGACAGCGCGGCGGTCTGGTCCCAGTTCATCTGCGCGAGCTCCTTCTTGAGCCGCTCGCCGACGATTCGCTCGTGCACGGTCGCCAGGTTGCTCTGCAGGCCTCCGAGCTCGGTCTTCGGGTTGAACTTGCGCGCGAGGCGCTGCACCACCTGGATATCGCGGTACGTCGACATGTACGGCAGGTGGCACTGGCCGTGTTTGCGGTTTTGCTGGTCGAGCTTGTAGGTCGCGATGAACGCCTTGAGCCGGGCCTTCTCCGCGTCGTCTTCGGTGGTCCAATCCATGGTCGCTTTGGTCCGGCCGCAGGTCAGCTCGGGCAGCTCGACCAGGGCGTCCATGCCCTTGAGCCCGTAGTGCTCGCTAAACACCGCGGGGCGCGCGAAGACGACCAACTGCGCGTTCTTCTTGTAGCTGTCGCGGATGCCGACGACGTGCTCGACAACCTTGGCACGAATCGCCAGCGGGACCTCGTCGAGGGAATCGAGCAGCAGCAGGAACGAGCCCTTCTTCATCATCGCGCGGAATGAATCGCGCGCCGACTCGTCCTGGTCGATGTGGAGCTTGTGTTCAAGGGCGCCGAGCACCAGGTTTCCGCTCGACTTGTTCTCGGCGATTTGGGCCGCGACGTCGGCGGCGAGGTCGAGGCGGAACGTGGGCAGTTTGCCGCAAGCTTGCGCTTCGATGGCCTTGGCGAGCGTCGATTTGCCGACTCCACCGCGGGCCCGGACCAGCACAAAGCGGGCCTCACCGGTGACGAGACCGTCGACGAAGTCCACCTCGTCGAGCACCGCATGTTTGCCGCCGGGCAGCGGCTTGGTCCACCGGTAAACGGTGAGCCGCGGGGGGTTGTACTTCAGGTCATCGACGCGCTTGGCGTGACCGGCCGCGAGGTCCCGGCAGGTCGATGCGTAGGGCAGCTCCTTGTCGGAGACGTATTCCCACAAGGTCGATGGCCCACACGCGGTCGCGACAAGACAAAGCAGGCCGATCCACCCGAGGGCGACGGCGGAAATTCGGTGGGGCACGGCTCGCTCCAGTCACAGAGTCCGGGTCGGTGAGAATATCGCTAGTTACCGACCGTTTTGTTGATGACCTCGAGCGACTCGAGGGCGCACTTGTCGTTGCCCTTCTCGGCCTCCCAGGCGCGGGCCTGCTCAACGATGAGCTGGCGCTTCTGGCCCCTGGGCAACCCCTTGATGACGTCTTCGAGGTGGTCGGCTTTGGCGTCTTTGCGACCGCAGAGCGCGCGCAATGTCTGCGGGAAACAACGCTGAACGAGTCGCTGGCCGACCATGAATCGCACGATTTTGGCGTTGCGCAGCAAGTCGAGGTGCTTGTCGATGACGGTGCAGTCGCCGGCGCCGGACCGAGCCAACTCGCCATTGAGCCAGCGAGCCTGGAAGAGCTGTTCGGTCAGCGGGTCCGCGAAGGCCCACGTGCCGGAATCGCCGATCTTGTTGCTGTTTTGGGTGAACAGGACGGACTGAAGCGCCTTTTCGCAGACCTGGCGGCGCCGCTGCTCGCTGCTGCCCTTCACGCCCGCGTCAACGGCCGTCCAGCCATAGTCGGGGTCGATGCTCTTCTTGCAGTTGTCGATGCTGATGATGAGCTTGCCCGGTCCTTCCTTTTCCGCGTGGTAACGAACCATTCGGTCGATCATGTCGAGCGCTTCGCGACGGCTCCAGCCGAGCTTGGCGAGCTCCTTGCGCAACCGATCACCGACCAGGTGCTCGTGGGCGTCCGAGTAGCTCTCGATCGTGAACTTCTTGCCGGCCCCAAGCGCGAGCTTTCGCAGTACGAGGACGTCGCGGTACGTCGCCATGTAGGGGTAGAGGCACTGGTAGCCGAACTTGCCCTTGGCATCGAAGCCGTAGTCCTTGGCAAAGGCCCAAAAGCGCGACTCTTCGGACTGGTTCTTGCTGAGTTTGCCGACGAACTTCTCGGCTCGCTGGCACGTGATCGGCAGGATATGCACAACGGTATCCATCAGCCCGAAGCCGTAATAGGGCACCAGCAGCGGCGGGCGCGCGAAAATGATGATCTGCAGCGTGTTCGGGTAGCGGTTGCGCAGCTTGGCGATGGCGAGCGCGACCTTGGCGCGCTTGATCAGGTCGACTTCCTCGATGGCGTCGGCGAGCAGGATCCAGCGCTGGCTGCGAAGCAACCGGTCGAGCTCAGCAAGGCCGTCCTGACCGCCGCCGATATGCAGCTTGCGGGCCAGCATCATCAGCAGCATCGCGTCTGTGCCCTGCACGTCGTATGCTGCGACGTCTTTGTTCAGGTCGAGCGAGAAGATTGGCACGGTCGAGCACGTCTGCGCGCGAATCGACTTGGCGAGCCGGGACTTTCCGAGGCCGCCGCGGGCGATGACCATGCCGGTGCGCGTCTTGCCGCTGACGATTTGATCGACGAGCTCCTTTTCGCCGATCTTCTCACTCTTCGGTTTTTCGCCGATCCACTTCTCCACGTGAAACTCGGGCAGGAAGTAGCGGCCGCCGGCCAGGTCGCTGGAGTGTTTGTCGGTCGCCTTCTTGCAGTCGTTCTTGTAGGTGATCTCTTCGTGCGTATTGAGGTGCTCGAGCAACGTAGGCGTGCAACCTGTGCTGCTCATGGCAAGCGCGACCGTCGCAATGAACGATCCGATCACGAAGGCGGTGTGGCGCGGAGTTGCGGTTCGGTGCTCCGGCGAGGCGAGCAAACGTGCGGTCATGGCGATGCGTCCTTGTCGTTGGCGCGTCTTTCTACCCTGCTACAAGGCCGCTTGTCACCACCCGCACCCCGGTCCGGGGGCGCCAGATCCTCCGTGATTGGTTACGCTGACAGCGCTCGGCCGCGGGCCGCCAACATCGCGACTTCGTCGACGGGAACAATCATGCGCAATCACCTCTCTCCGATCCGGCTCGCGAGGCCATCCACGCGGGTGCTGGCGGCGCTGACGTGCCTGCTCCTTGTAGCCGCATGCGGCACCACAGATGTCGAGACAGGCGAGACGGACAACGACACGTCGTCGAGCGGCGCGGACACAGGGTCGACGTCAGCCGACGCAGGGAGCAACGGCGCGGGGAGCGACGGCGCAGGGAACGACGGCGCAGGGAGCAACGGCGCAGGGAACGACGGCGCAGGGAGCAAAGACTCGGCTTCGGCTTCGTCTGACGCGGGTGCAACGGGCCAGGATGTAGCCGCTCACGGCGACGCCGGCCCAGCGGACACGGCATCGAGCGCGCCGCCGACCGTTCACAAGTCCGCCAAGTACGCGGTTGAGACCAAGACAGCCGTCGTTTACGGCAAGGCCGTCGTGCAGGCCGCGTGGGGCAAGAAGAAGGGGCAGCAGATCGAGCTGAAGCTGGACACGTATGCGCCCAAAGGCCACGCCGGCGGTCTCAAGCCCGCGATGATCATGATCCACGGCGGCGGTTTCGTCGGCGGCAACCGCAAGAACGGCGCGATGGTGGCGCAATCCCGTTACCTGGCCGCACGCGGGTTCTTTGCGGCGTCCATCACCTACCGCCTCGCCGGCAGCGAAGGCCCGATCCCGGCTGTGTGGGCCGCGGCAGCTGCAGCCACGCCGATTCCGTCCATCGTCAAGGCGATGTACCTGGCCGGCCGCGACGCGAAGGCGGCGGTTCGATGGCTGCACGCCAACGCGACCAAGCTTGGGGTCGACCCCAACCACATTGCGATCGGCGGCGGCTCGGCGGGCGCCTACACCGCGATTGGGGTGGGCATCTCGAAGCCATCGGACCTGCGCGACGAGCTGACGACCCAACAGGATCCGACGCTTGCAACCACTCACTTGAAAGCGTCGGCGAAGGTCAGCGCCATCATCGATTACTGGGGTGGAGACGGCATCTTGCAGGCGCTGTCCGTGACCGGCGACGGCAAATCGCGGTTCGACAAGAATGACCCGCCGCTGGCGATCATCCACGGGACGGCCGACCCGGTCGTCAAGTTTGCCGAAGCCACGAAGCTGAAAGAGGCCTACGAAAAGAGCGGCGCGCCATTCGTCTATCACCCGCTCAAGGGGGCTGGACACAGCGCGTGGAACGCCAAGATCAATGGCAAGACCCTCAACGAGTTCGCTTTCGACTTCCTGGTCAAGCATCAGAAGCTCAAGGTCATCCCGTGACATCGATGCGCGTCGGTGGCTCGCGTCGCATTGCAAGCGCTGGCGTCTCTGTCCTCATCGCCACGCTCGCGGTCGGATGCAGCGATGACAGCCCGCAGTCGGCGTGTCCGCAGACGTTCGCGTCCGGGATCGGTGGCGCGGCAAAGGTCTCCAAGGCCCACGTGCAGAGCCCCCCGAAGTGGCGAACCTGGGCGTTTGCGCCCGAAGCATCTGCGATTCTCCCCGGCACCGGCAGCACGGCGCGCCACGACGTGACGACGTGGTGCAACGGCCAAACCGACCCCGCAGATCGACTCGCGGGCCTGACCATCGTCGCCCTGCCCGACGACCACGACGTGTGCCGCGTCGACGGCAAGTACAACCACGCCGACTTCCCGGTGGCTGCGGGTCGGCTACGGCGAACACCCGGCGGCGCCGACCTGGCCGCCTGGCGCATCGAGCCGCCGAAAAAACGCGCGGGCAAGTTCATCTCCGGCGGCCATGGGATCCGCCTCTGCCTCCCCGAGCGCAAGGCATACGCCGTGTACGTGCTCCGCGACGGGCGCCTCGAACACGTCGCACGTTTTGACGCCGCCAACGTGCAGCCCGGCAGCGGGCACCTCGTCCCGGGGTTGACCGTGCACGACATCCACCGCCCGACAATCATCGCCCTCGCACCACTCGCAGCGGACGTGAGCTCGCTGCACAAAGCGCCGGACGGGATCGAGGCAGCGACGCTGCACGAAGACGCAATCATTCACGCCGAGATGACGCGTTATCCGGCTCCTGGCCGTCCCTTCGACGGCGCGCAGGACTTCGCGTACGGGCTGTCTGATTTCCAAAACCGTTGGGGACACAACCGCCATTTCTGGTTTCTGCCCAGCGGCGCGGGCCACTCCAACGGGCCAAGCGGGGCAACCACGCCGATTCGGTTCGTCTGGCGGGTGGTTTCGGGCGACCGCGACATCTACTTGAGTCGTATCTCCGGTGATCGCCTCAGCATCGAGCACACCAAGCTGCCACACCCAGCCGGCGCGGATGACGCGCTCGCCGCTGCGACGGGCGACAAGGCCGGGGTCGTGTTCTGCCTGCTCATCCAGCGTGGTGACGGTGCGCCGCTGGCGACGCGGAAAGCCACGCTGCTCAAGGTGGACGCCAAGGGCAACGAACTGCTGCGGCGCAAACTCGATAGCAGCGCGGGAGCCCATGGTCTGAACATCGTGCGGTTTTGGACCCCGACCATCCCGTGGTTCGCGGCCATGCGGCTATCCGGTGGCTCGCTGGCGCTGCAGCTTGCCCGCACGATGCACCAGGGTTCGGATGGGCTGACTCACCAGGGCGAGATTGGTGTGGTTTTCGCCGCTGACACGCTCGATATTCGCAAACACCACGGCCAGCTGGCCGGGCATTCGCTGGGCAATCGCCTCGAGATCGGTCACGACGGTCGCTTCGTCTCGCTAAGCCTTGGCGACAACCAGCCGCGCGGCATCGTGCTCACACGCTACGACGACAAGACGCTGCAGCGACGGGTCGTTTACGCCTTCAAGACCATGCATGGCGCCGACTCGGCCAACCCCGCGGGGACGAAATTCCCGTACTACCGAGACGACGCGGCGGGCAAGCCGATGTACCGATGGAGCAACGACAACAACACCTACACCGAGCTCGGCGGCGTCATAACCAGCGCCCAGCACCACCTCGTGCTGTTCGCCGGGGAACGACCACCGCTCGCCAACGAAGCTGCGCTCAGCCAGCACAACGCAGCGCGCAATCTCGGGCTCGTGAAGGTCCGCCCCGACTTCGAAGCCGCCTCGAAGGTGACCGGCAAGACGTCGTGCGGCGCGGGCTTTGACAACGTGGTCACCGACGACCTGGTCCTCGGCGCGGCAAACGCCAGCAAAGGCGGCTTCTACGATTTCCAGGGCGACTGGTGCGACCAGCGAACGACGGGGGTCACATGGCTGACCGACTACAAGGGCGTCGACGAAAACGTCAGCCGTCTTGGCGCCCACAAGTTGGAAAACGGCCAGGTTCTCGTCACCTGGGAGCGCTGGTCCGCCGACGCGTTCCGCGACGCCTGGCTGTTGCGCCTCGACGCCGATGGCAAGCCGCTCAGCAAGCCGACGAAGCTACATCCGGCGGTCCGCTTGAGCCGCCGGGGTGACCGCGCGGTTGGCGGAGATCGCCTCGTGACGATCCGGGGACACGCCGGCGACCGGATGCTCGAACTTGTGCGGCTGAAGTGAGCTTGCTACTCGCCGGAGAGCTTCTTGATACGCGCGGCGACAGCGCGGATCTCCCCGGTGCCCACGTCGCCGGTGATGACTTCGTCGGCGTCGTGATCGGAGGCAACGCGGGTACATCGGTGCCCGCGACGACCGGCCGGCGGCCGACGCTTCTTCACGTGCAACGAACCGGCCTCTGGCGCGCGGCCCGTTCAGTGTCCGGGATACTTGTGCCAGATGTGCTCGGTGGAGTCGGCGTCGGCCGCCTCGTCGGAAAACGACCAGTCGCGGTAGTCGTGCAGGTCGGTTGCGACCTCGGTGATGACGTCGCGGAGCTCCAATCGGTCGCGCCAGGCGAGCGGGATGGCCCCTTGTCCGAGCTGCGCCCCGAGGAGGTTGCCGGTAATGGAGCCGGTGGAGTCCGAGTCGCCGCTGTGATTGACCGCAAGCAGCAGCCCGTCGCGGATGTCGTCGGCCACCAGCGCGCAGTAGACCCCGATAGCGAGCGCCTCCTCGGCGATCCAACCCTGCCCGAGCGACCTGATTGCGTCGGATCGCGGCGTGTCTGATTCCGCCAATTCGATGGCCTTGTTGAGCGCGGCGAGCGTCTCGTGGTGGTCGTCACGAACCACCAGCAGTTCGATGGCGGTTTGGACCGCTGTCCCCAGGTCCTGTCCGTCGACCAGCAAGCACACAAGGGCCGCAAATACGCCTGCGGAGAGCTGTCCGGTCGGATGTCCATGCGTGATCGCGGCCGTGGCGCAGCCGAACTCGAAGACCTCGTCGAGCGGCTGTGGACCGTGACGTCGCCAACCGAACAGGCCAACCGGCGCCGCCCGCATCACGCCGCCGCACCCTTTTCGGTCGTCCGTCACCACGTCGGCGAAGCTGCGCTTGCCGAGCAACGACGAAAGGCAGCTATTGCCCGGTCCGCGGCGGTGATGCAGGTCGTCGTGTCCTACCAACCAACCGGTCAGCTCGTTGACGGATTCGCCCAGACCGTGACGGTTGCAAGCTCCCTGGGTGGCCAGCCAGCGCAGGTATGCACCGGTGACGACAGAGATGCGGTCGCAGATGCCTTTGAGCGACCACCGAACATGGCCGCGCAACATGCCTTCCGCCGTGAACAGCGTCATCTGCGTATCGTCCGTGATGGCGCCGATTCGCCCGTACGCTGGCGCATAGTCGGTGATCCCGTCGTCGCCGAAGCGGGCCCGAATCTGCGCGTGCGAATCGAACTCGACCGAAGCGCCGAGGGCATCTCCGACCGCGCCCGCGAGCAGGCAGCCGCTGAATCGGGACCGGACCGGCACGGGCGAGCCGTTGTTTTTGGTCTCGGTCGGGTCGATTGGCGTGGCGTTGTTCGATGTCATGGCGCGCTCCGATACTGACCGGCGAATCGTGGCCAATCGCTGCGACAGTCTATGTCGTTTTATGCCGAATACCGCTTCACTGGTGTACGTTGATGTCTCCATGAACCGTGCACGCATCGCCATCGCCGCCCTCCTGCTCCTCGGCCTTGTCACCCCCGGGTGCTCGAGCGCTCAGCCCAGACACGATCGCGCTCCGCGCACAACCCGCTACGACAACGAAAACGACCACGACAACGAAAACGACTACCGCCAGCCGGACCTGGAACCGGACGAAGACGCCGTGCAGCCCGCTGTCATCGCGCCCAAACCGCGCCGCAAACGTCGCGTCCGTCGCAAACGCCGTCGTCGCAGCAGCGGAGATGTCGTCAAAGATTGGCGCCACGGTGCCGAAATCGGGCGGGCCCTCATCACCATTCTCGACCGCGCAGAACAAGCCGCCACGCCCGCGGCACGCCAGGTCCTGCAAACCGGCCGACGCATGGTCGTCGACGATGGCACGGTGATTCGCGGCTCCTGCTGGACCTACGCCAACGCCGTCTACAAACACGCGGGCATCGGCCGCAAGCAACGCAAGCGCGTCTACAAGACCGGCCGCCACGGGCCCTACATCGATCCCGACCAGCTGCAGCCCGGCGACTTCCTCTCGTACATCAACTTCTCGTACAACAGGGGGGTGCACAGCGCGATATTCGTGGGCTGGCTCGATCGCTCCCGCACGGAGGGATTGATGCTCAGCTACGTCGGCAGCCGTCGGGCGCGTCCCGGCGACTACCGGAGCTACCGGCTGACCCACGTCTACGCCGTCTACCGGCCGAGGTGACATGGACTGGCTCATCACGATCGTATGGGCCGGGCTCGTAGGTGTGCTGACCGTCGGGTTGCTGCGCGCTGCGGTCGCTATCGGCAAGATCGAAGCCCTCGCCGACCTGCCGGCTTCTGGGGATGACTGGCCGCGGGTGAGCGTTATCGTGGCTGCCTGCGACGAAGGGCTGACCATCGAGGCCGCCGGACGCAGCCTGCTCGACATCGACTATCCCGCGCTCGAGATCGTCATGGTCAACGACCGCTCCACCGACGAAACCGGCGCGATCATCGACCGGCTCGCGGCCTCAGACGATCGGGTCATTGCCGTTCACGTCGACGAGCTGCCAGACGGTTGGCTCGGCAAGCTCAACGCGATGCAGGTCGGCACCGAGGCATCCACCGGCGACTACCTGCTGTACACCGACGCCGATGTGCACTTCTACGACGACGTCCTGCGCCGGGCGGTCCGCGTGTGCGAAGACCGCAACCTCGGCCACCTTGCTTTGCTGCCCCGAATGCACGGCGGCACGTTCTGGCTCAACGCCGCCATCAGCGCGTTTGCGACGGGATTTCTCGCCGCTCTGCAGCCGCACAAGATCGGCGTTGCTGGCACCGGGGCCTATGCGGGAGTCGGGGCGTTCAACATGGTGCGACGCGCGGACTTCCTGCGCACGAAGGGCTGGTCATTTCTGCGCATGGAGGTCGTCGATGACACCGCGCTCGCGATGATGATGGTCGAACAGGCCGGGGCGCGGGCGATGCTTGGGACAGCTGGCCAACACCTGGGCTTGTCCTGGTACGAAAGTATGCCGGCGATGGCGCGCGGGCTCGAAAAGAACGGCTTTGTCGGCCTCGGCAACTGCAGCATCGCGCGCACGCTCGCCATTGGAATTGGGTTGCCGGCAGCGTCCGCGGCGTTCGTCCTCGCGCCGCTTTCCGGTTCGCTGTTCGTCACCGGACTCGCCGCAGCTACAGCGGCACTCGCGGTCATCGCCGCGGTCAGCTATCGGCGGGTGGGCCAACCCTTTGTCGCCACGCTCTTCATCCCGGTCGTGATGGGGTTTATCGGCTACGTTCTGCTGCGGTCGATGGTGAAGACGCTGCGAGCCGGCGGCATCAACTGGCGCGGGACGTTCTATTCGCTGCAAGCCCTGCGCGCGGGTAAGAGGCTGTATTTGTAGCGCGTCCCGCCGACGTTGACGTTGCGACGAAGCGCGGCGGATGATGCCGGTCGCACAAGGCTGCGGGGGCGGGTGATATGCAGGAATTGAGGCGCTTTTGCCCGGTCTGCGGACACCTTCTCGACACCGCGATTTGCCCGGACGACGGCATCCCGACCATCGCGATCGGCGGACGACATGTCCCGGCCGACGGGTACGAGGCGGGCCGGGTCATCGCAGGACGCTACCGGCTGTTGCGCACCATCGGGCGCGGGGCGTACGGCGCGGTGTACGAAGCCAAGCACACGGTCACGCTGCAGCCGCTCGCCATCAAGATCCTGGCCCTGCCGACCGGCGACGACGACGGCTTCAACGCGATCCGCCGCTTCTACCGCGAGGCGCGCATCACCGCCGGACTGACCCACCCCAATACCGTGCGCGTGTTCGATTTCGGACAGGTCGACGACGGGCCGCTGTTCATCGCGATGGAACACCTCAACGGCGTCACGCTCGGCGCGGCTTTGCGGGGCTGCGCGAACTGGGGCCTGATGTTGTCGGAGAGCCAGGCAGCGGCCATCGCCGTGCCGATCCTGCGCAGCCTCGCCGAAGCCCACAATGCCGGTCTCGTGCACCGCGATCTCAAGCCCGACAACGTGATGCTCTGCCCTGTTGGCGGCGGCGACGTGGCGGTCAAGGTCCTCGACTTCGGCATCGCCCACGCGGCCGATTCGGCCCTCACCGCGCAGGGTAGGACACTTGGCACGCCCGGCTTCATGAGCCCCGAACAGATCGGTGCCGAAGACCTCGACGCCCGCAGCGACCTGTACTCGCTGGGCGTCATCCTCTTTGTCGCGCTCACCGGCCGGCTGCCATTCGAAGACGAAGACCCGTTCACCCTGATGCACCGCGTGCGGACGGAAAAAGCCCCCGATCCCAACGACGTATCGGGCGCCAGCGTGTCCGACGGGTTCACCGAGATCCTCGCGACGGTGCTCACCACCGACCGCGCCGGCCGCTACAGCGACGCCAACACGATGCGGCGGGCGATCGAGACCGCGACCGATGGCGCGTGGGCCAACGCCGACCTCAGCGAGCCCGTGAACATCGGACGGGAAGAGGATGTTGGTGGCCAGCACGCCGGGACGACGCCCTACAACGCAGACAGACCGGCTTCGGAGCGCAAGACAGCCGTTGGCAGCGACGCTTCGACGATCGCGATGGGCTCTCGTAACGATTGATGCGGTGCATTTGGCCGTGTAACAAGGCGTCGGATCGTTTGAGTCGGGCACGATCCTGGCACTGCATCGTGTCCGGCGAGTCGCCTCCGACGGCGAGCGACCGTCGTGGGCCGCCATGCGGCAGCACCCGCGGACTCTCGCGCCCCGCGAACTCCGATCGAACCTGCGGATAACAACGCCATTGACAGCGAGACGCGTGATGACAAAACAATGTGGCGTTTTAACAGGCGCCATCTTTGCTCTCGAGGGCCGGTGACCAGCACTGAACTCCATGCGTCCGTGTATCGCGAGCTGCTCCGGGCTGTTGCCGCTGGCGCTTCGTATAGCGAAGTCGCCGAGTTGGCGGCCCGGCATGCGATGGCAGCGATGGATGCCGACGGCGCATCGGTCACACGACTGAGCAGAGACGAGCTGGTGTACGCGGCCGCGCTCGGTTCGATCAGCGGCGTCGTCGGCCGGCGGCTGCGTGTGTCCGATAGTTTCAGCGGCAGCGTGGTGCGCAGCGGAAAGGCGGTTCGGTTCGACCCCGGATCGGCCGCCGAAAACACGCGGGCCCGAGCGCGCGGCGACAAGATCCGCAGCGGTATCATCGCGCCGGTGATGGCCGGAACCACGGTGCTCGGAACGTTCGGCGTCGCCTCCAACAAAACCGACCACTTCGACGCGGAAGACGAGGCCGTGATCGACGAGCTCGCCAAGTTCCTGTCGATCACCTTGCAGACGGTCGCCGACCGCAACCGTGCCGACGAAGCTGAGCAATTCGCGACGCTTGGGCGCCTCGCTGCCGGGCTCGCCCACGAGGTGAACAACCCGCTCACCTGGGTGTCTGGCGGGCTAACGGAGCTCCGAGACGTGCTCTCCGGCGGCGACGGACGCGACCCGATGATCGTGCTCGATGAGGTCCGCGACGGGATCGACCGCGTCGCTGGATTCGTCCGCGAGATCCGCGAGATCGCGCGCCGCGACGACGCCGGTCCGCGCGAGATCATCGATCCGGTCGACGAGCTGTTCGAGGGCGCGGCGCACGTCAACGCACGTTTGGAGCACGCGACCATCGAGGTCGACATTCCCGACGATCTCGGCACCGTCTCCGTGCCGCCAGGTCGCTTGCGCCAGGTGCTCATCAGCCTGCTGCACAACAGCGCGGACGCAACGGCAACCCTGGAGTCGCCCAACATCGTCGTCGCCGCGCGGGCCGACCACGCAAAGCTCTACGTCCGTGTCATCGACAACGGTCCCGGGGTGCCGGAGTCCATCGCCACGCGCATTTTCGAGCCGTTTTTCACCACCAAGCCGCGCGCGATGGGCATGGGACTTGCGCAAGCGGCGCGGTTTTGCCGGGACATCGGCGCGCAGCTCCGCCTCGTGCCGCGCGACGACGGCTGCGAATTTGAAGTGACGCTGCCGATCGCGGGCAAGTAGATGTGCCCAGAGCACACGATCGACGTGCAGACCATCGGCGGGCGCCAGCTCGCGCACGTCTTCGCGCCCGACGGTCCGCCGGCCGCGGTGCTCGCCGTGCTCCCCGCGCTGGGGATCCGAGCTGCGTACTACCGTTGCTTCGCCAGCGAGATGGCCGCCCGCGGGATCTGCACCGTGCTCGCCGATTGGCCCGGGCATGGCGACAGCGGCTTGCGCGCCCATCCGCTCGGGCGTCAGTGGGGGTATCCCGAGCTGGTCGACCAACATGCTCGCGGCGTCTGTGAAGCGGCCATGCAGCATGTGCCCGGCGTACCGTTTTCGTGGATCGGCCACTCGATCGGCGGCCAGGTTTGCCTGATGCACGCAGGTCGCAATCGTAGCTCGGTCGCGGCGGTCGTCATCATCGCGTCGGGCTCGCCGCATTTTCGCAGCTGGCCCGGCGTCGACGGCTGGAAGGTGCGCGGTTCGGCTCTGCTCGCCGCCGCCGTCTCGAGGAGCACCGGGTTCTTCCCCGGCGACAAGCTCGGGTTCGGCGGCCGCGAATCCGGCCGGTTGATGCGCCAGTGGGCCGGTGTGGTGCGGTCGGGCGAATTCCGCTTCGACGCGTTCGACGGGGAAGGCGCGCTCGCAGCATGGGACGGCAAAACGTTCGCTTGCCGGCTGCAGGGCGATGATTGGGCGCCTGAGCGATCTCTGGAAACGCTGCTGGCGCGGATTGCAGACGCATCGGTCGAGCGCTGGTTGTGGTCCGTGGCCGACGGGATCAATCACAACAACTGGCCCCGCGATCCGGTGCCTGCCGCCGACAAGATCGCCCCGTGGCTCAAGGCCGCTGTGCATCACGAAGCGAGCAACTTGCGATCAGGCGCGGACCAGCAAGGCCGCTGAGCCCGGTTGCACGGTGACGTGGCCGGTGCGGTGCGGCGTGCAATCCCGCGTGCCGATCATCGGGGTCCAGTGGCCTTTTCCGACGTCAAATGTCGCGGCGTGATGCGCGTCGGCGTTGATCAGCACCGCCACCGGCCGATCCATGCCCTGGACGGTGTAGCCAATCGCGGCCGGACGGTCTGCTGACACCCAGTTCGTGGCGGCGCCCGCCTGCCATGCCGGCTGCAAGAGGGACTTTCGCAGCGCGATCCACCGGCCATACCAGGCAACGAGCTCCGGGTTGGCGGCCCGGTCGTTCCAGTCGATGTGGTTGGTGTCGTCGCGCTTGTTGTAGCTGTTGTGACAGAGCCGACCGCGTCGGCCACCGGTGACCTTGGCGCGGCCAAACTCCTGCCCCTGGGCGATCATGACGGGCCCGCGGGTGGCGAGAAGGGCGGCGGCGGCGACCTTGTGGACCCGAAGTGCGCGCCCTTGCACGTGCTGCACGGCGCGCTTGGTGACCGGCTCGTTTGCGCCCTGGCCAAGCGCGACCCGCACAAAATCGCCGAGCGTGTAGTCATCGTGCGACTCCAGGTAGTTCAACGACAGCTCGGACGCCGCAAACCCGCCGCCCTGCTCGATGGTCGAACCCCCGATCGCCGCCCGAACCTCGCGCGTCGCCGGCGCGCCGAAGATGAAGCCGCCGCGGTCCGGCGATCGCCCCTTGATGACGTTGCGGTAGCCGTCGTTCCACACCGTCCAGCCCATGTCGGCCAGGTCGCCCCCGCGGTGCGCACGAAAACTCCACGGTTCGGCGATCAGGAGCGCGTCGGGCCGAATGTCGAGCGCGGTCGCGGCGATGGCCTCCATCGTGTCGTTGTCGATGAGCTCGGCGAGGTCCATTCGCACGCCGTCGACATGGTACTCGGTCAACCAGTGGGCGATGGTCGCGACGGCAAGCGAACGCATGTCGATGTTTTCGGTCGCGAGGTCGTTGCCGCACCCGCTGTCATTGCGCATGTGACCCGTATCGTCGCGCCGGAACCAATCGCCACCGTCGAGCAACAGCAGCGGATTCTTGTCGTGCAGCGACACGTGGTTGAGCACCACATCGACAATCACCGCGACGCCCCGCTGATGCAGGGCGCGGATCATGTTCTTGAGCTCGACCGCGGGATCCTCGAACGACCCATCTGCTGCGATGCCGACCCAGTCGCCAGGCTCGGCAGCTGCGAATGCCGCGCCGTAGACCTCGGTGGGTGCCAGCGGGAACGTGGGCATGTAGCCCCAGTGGTTGTGGCGGTGCGCGGTCTCCTGGAGGGGAAACGACGCGAGCGGCAGCAGCTCCAGCGCGTTGACGCCAAGGCGCATCAGGTGGGGCAAGCCGCCGCTGGCCGCGGGATGGGTCTCGGTCAACCCGGCGTACGTGCCGGGCTTCATGGCCCCGGCGCTGGGATGGGCGGTCAGGTCGCCGACATGGGCCTCGTAGATGATGGCGTCGTCTGGATGCAGCGTGACGCCGGTGTCGCCGCGCCAATCGTACGCTTCGGCTTTCTTCGCGACCGACCAGGCTGGGTTTCCGGGCACTTTTCGCCGCACCACGGCGCGCGACCAGGGATCGGCGATGCGCAGCGTCTTGCGCCCGTGGTGCACGCGGTAGCGATAAAACGGCAGCGGGGGAACGATGGTCGCCGTCCAGACAGGCAGCTCGCCGTCGTTGGTTTCCAGCAGCTCCTCGGACATCGGCACCACGACCTGGCGCTCACCGTGGGGATGGTCGCGGAACACGATCTCGACATAGCGGGCTTTGGGAGCGCGCAGGCGGAAGGTGCTCTCCGCGGCGATCCACCCCATCTCGGGCAGCACCTCGATCGCCTGGTCGTCGCCATCGTCGAGCGCATCGGTTTCGGCCGCGAAATCAAGGTCTTCACCACGCTCGAGCGCGGCAAGCTCCTCGTCTCCCGGGCCGTCACCCCAATCGTCGTCCATGCGGTCGTCGCCCGGGTCGCTCAGCGCCCCTGTCGTTCAAGATCGGGCGATCAATAGCGCGCCGAGGGGCGGGAGGGAAAGGCGAACCGTCCAATCGGTGCCAACTTTCACGGCGGCCATCGGCGGTCCGGGCTCGCCGACGGGACGGTCGGCATCGGCAAACCAGGCGGACGAGGAGTCCAAGAGCACGCGCCAGGCCCCCGCTGAAGGAACGGTCAATCGGTACTCGGGATGCGAAACCGGGGTCATGTTGAACACGGCGATCACCAGGTCCCCGTCACCGTTCAGGCGCTTGTAGCTGTACACGGAGCGGTCGGCGTCGTCGGCGTCGATCCACGCAAACCCACGGGGATCACAGTCGAGTCGATGCAACGCGGAACGCTCGCGGTACAACCGGTTGAGCGCGGCAACGAACGCCAGGACCCCGCGCCGCGCGGGCTCAGCCGCCTGTCCCCAGTCCAGCTCGCCGTCGAAATCCCACTCCGATTCCTGGCCGAACTCACCGCCAGAAAACAGCAGCTTCTTGCCGGGGGTCGTCCACTGCCACGCGAGCAGCAACCGCAGCTGCCGCAACCCGTCCGCCCAATCGCCGCCCATCTTGCGCACCAGGCTGCCCTTGCCGTGCACCATCTCGTCGTGGCTCAGCGGCAAGACGAAGTCCTCGGCGTGCTGGTACGTGGACGGAAACGTCATGTCGTTGTGGTGGTAGCGGCGATGGATCGGATCGCGACCGAGGTAGCCAAGCGTGTCGTGCATCCAGCCCATGTTCCACTTGAAGTGAAAGCCGAGCCCCGCGTCCCACGGCGCATAAGGCGCAGGCGGGTCACCGGAGACGCGCGGGAATGCGGTCGACTCTTCGGCGAGCGTGATCACGCCGGGAAAACGCGCCCGAACCATCCGGTTGAGGTCTTGCAGGAAGCTGATCGCCTCAAGGTGCTGGTGACCGCCAAAATCGTTGGGCTCCCACTCCCCGTCGACGCGCGAGTAGTTGAGGTAGACCATCGACGCCACCGCATCGACCCGCAGACCATCGATGTGCAGCGATTCAATCCAAAAAGCCGCGCTGGCGAGCAGGAAACTGCGCACCTCGGGTCGCGCGTAGTCGAAGATCAGCGACCCCCAATCGGGATGCTCGCCGCGGCGTGGATCGGGGTATTCGAAGAGCGGCTCGCCATCAAAACGGGCCAGCGCGTGTTCGTCTTTGGGAAAGTGCGCGGGGACGAAGTCGATGATGACGCCAAGCCCTGCGCGATGAAGCCGGTCGACCAGGTAGCGCAGATCATCGGGGCTGCCGTATCGCGAAGTCGGCGCGAAATAGCCGGTCGCCAGGTAGCCCCAGGACGGGTCGTAGGGAAACTCCGACAGCGGCATGAACTCGACGTGCGTGAACCCGAGCCCGACGACGTGGTCCACGAGCCGGTCAGCGACCTCTCGGTAGCCATAAAAAGACCCGTCGCCGTGACGCACCCAGCTGCCCAGGTGCAGCTCGTAGATGCTGATCGGTTCGTGCCACGGCAATCGCTGAGAGCGCGCGTTCATCCACGCCGAGTCGCGCCAGCGATGTGTGCTTTTCGTGGTCGTTGAGGCGGTATTGGGACGCAGCTCGGCGGCGAACGCGAAGGGATCGGCCTTATCGACGACCGAGCCGTCGGCGCCATGGACGCGGAATTTGTAGTTGTCGCCGGGCCCAATTCCGGTGACGAATAGCTGCCAGACCGACTTGTCGTCCTTGCGGCGCGCCATCGGCCACGCGTTCCAGCCGTTGAAGTCGCCGATCCACTCAACGAGCGTCGCCCGCGGCGCCCAGAGCCGAAAGACGTACCCGGACTCGCCATCGACGGTCGCCGGATGAGCCCCCAGAACGCGCCAGGCGTCGTGACCCATCGCCTTGTGAAATCGCTTCAATCTTGCGCTCATATCGGTCCTGCACGCGACAAAAGTAAACGTCGTTTACTGTTTCAACCTTGCCAGCGCGGCGGCGGAAGCTATCGTGGCTCCACCATGAAGCAACCCTACCTCCATCCCCGTCACCTTCTTGTCACCCTCGTCGCGGCCCTGGCCGTCGCCGCGGTTGGCTCCGGATGCTCTGACGACGTCGACGATTCCACGTACGAGCCCAAACCGATGGCGTTTCATCCGATCGGCTCTTTCGCCAGCGTCCAATTCGACGGCGGCACAGCCAAAGCGTCGATGAAACATGGCGCCGACGGATGTATCCAGGCGCTGCACGTCGACGCCGTGAGCAAGGACGGCAAGCACAAACTCGCGGTCACGTTCACGCCGCAGGATGCGTTCGGGATGAAGGTGTCCAAGGCGGTGTGGCAGCCCGACGGCGACACCGCATACGACGTTGTCGGCAACAACGCAGGTTGGCTCCCGCTCGACGCCATCAGCGACGAAGAAGGCAAGTCCGGCGCGGTCAACAAGCTGCTCGTGGCGCCGCGTGGAAAGATCACTCTTGCGCAGGCAAAGCCCGGCGACAAGACGACCGAATTCGACCTGGCGACCATCCAGTTCGGCGGCGACCTTGTCAGCGAGCTGGACGGAGCGGCGACGTGCAGCCGATGCGATCCGAAGTCGGCCAACTACGACGACTGCAAGGCCCCGCACCCGACCTACCGAGTGCGCGATTTCCAGGGCGACAGTCCGTGGTTCAACCTCGAATACGACCTCAACGTCTTCCTGGGCAGACCGGTGGTGGCGATCCTCACCCAGGGGTGGTGAGTGAGCTGCCGGGCGCAGGCTGCGTCCTTCGAGACCATCCACAAAGACCTCGTCAAAGCCGGCACGGACCACGCCTGGGTTGGCCTGCACGCGCCATCGGCGCAAGCGCTGCGTCACCAGCGCCAGATCGATCGCGCCACGACGTATCCGCTGCTGCAGGAGACGGAGGCGAAATGGCTGCGCAACCACTACGGCAAGAACAGCCGCCACGACGCGTTCGTGTTCGACAAGGATGGCGCGCTGGTCAAGCACTTCGAAGGCCGAAACAGCCGCCCGTTCACCGTCGATGAGCTTGACGCGTTGAAGGCAGCGATCCCGACCAACTGACCGAACGCCGTTCACATTGTTGCATGGATGCAACGATTCGAAGCGGTTGGTTCGTCAATGGGGCCAAGACAACCGTGGATCGATCGAACAAAACTTGTAACGATTGCTGCGCGCAGCGCGACGGCGTATTAGCATGCCGCGCGCGTGCGGACTTTCGACACGGTTCGGACAGCGGCGCAACAGGTTCAATGGTCAGCCCCGGCGATTCGCTGGGCAAAATCCAAGGGGGACAGAAACGATGAGACGATGGAGAACCATAGCGGCGGTCCTTGCCGCATCCGCGCTCGCTGCGTGCGCTGCCGATGACGGTGGCGGGACGGGCGCGGGAAAGATCTCGGAGCCCATGGGTGAGGGCTCGTTCACCGCCAAGATCGATAACCAGAGCTACACGGTCGACTACACGGGCTTCACCGCCAAAGTCGAAATGGCTCACCTGATCAACAGCAAGGCCAACGGCCTGGCGTGTGTTGGCGAGGTCAAGGTGACGGTCGCTGGCGAAAACGACGCCTGCAAGCTCGTGCTCGATTTCAGTCCCGACTTCAGCGGCGCAATGGCGCTGCAGAAAGCCGAATTCCACGCCAAGGTGGCCGTCTATCAGGGCGACTTCCCGATCGACTCCTACCCCTGCGAAGCGTGGGCAGACGAGACGAAGTTCGCCAAGGGCCACAAGCCGGCGGTCTACACGATGTCCGGTGGCGAAGCGTCCCTGTCGGTCAAGCCGCTCAAGCAGCCCTACGCGGGCCAGAGCAGCGCGGTCATCAAGGGTTACACGCTCGCCCCCAAGGGCACCGTGAAGATGAAGTTCAAGGGCCGTTCCTTCAGCCTGAAGCTCGACGATCTCAAGATCTCGGGCGACGTAACGTCGCAGGGCAGCAAGACGGTGAGCTGCAGCCAGCAGTACCTGCCGCTGCCTGAAATCACGCTCAAGGATATCAACCCCAAGAGCCCGACCTACAACCAGGAAGTCAACCTCTCTGACGCGTACCAGGGCAAGTTTGTCGGGATTCACGTCGGGGCGGGATGGTGAGCATCTTGCGTATCCCAGGTTGGGATTCTCGAAAAAGTGAACAAAGAGTTCAAAGCTTCCGGTCGTGACGATTACGTATTCGTCAGCATCAATGACAGCTCGGCGTCGCAGCCGAGTCAGCAGAAAATGGCCCTCGGCAAGCAGCAGCAAGTCACGTTCCCCGTGCTCCAGGGCACAGGCGGCAGCTGGACGCAGGGCAAGATGCTCGTGGACTGCAAGAACCGTAAGGGCAAGAAGAACGATGGCTTCTTCTTCGCGCCAGACGGCCGCTTCATTCGCAAGCACGAAGGCAAAGGCACCGTGTATATGAACGTCTGGGAAGACGACATTCGCGCCGCGATGGCGATGAAGATCGAAGACCTCGACGGATGCAGCTGCCAAGACGTCAAAGACGCGACCAAGAAGATCCACCACGTGTCGTGCGAATAGCGCACACACGCGACCATTGAATCGGCGGCGGCCATCGGGAAACCGGTGGCCGCCGCGCTTTTTGGTGCCTTTGGGGAGCCGCTACACCGCGATTTGACCTCGCGGGGCCGCGGTCGCAGGCTTGCTCACCGACCCGGAGACCCGATGACCAGCCGCGAAGAACGCGTGCGACGCTACAGCGGCGCCCTGCACATCCCCAATGACGAGGTGAGCCTGCTCGCTGAAATCGGCCAGCCCCTGCAGGTCGCTGACGGTGAAGTGGTGGTCACCGAAGGCAGCGAGGGTGAGGACTTCTACGTCGTCTTGCGCGGCACGCTCGAGGTCATCCGCGGCGGCCAGAAGCTCACCGAGCTGACCACTGGGGCGATCGTTGGCGAGATGGCGCTGTTCAACGAGAACGTGCGTTCGGCCACCGTGGCAGCCAAGGGGTCGGCCGAGCTCGTCGCGATTCGAGCCAGCGACTTCTTCCCGCGCGTCTACCACGGCGACGAAGCGGCAATCGAGCTGATGGGCAGGCTCGGAAAGACGATGATCGAGCGCATCCAGTCCCGCGTGTCACGCGACTTCGAGGCAGCCCTGCGGGAAGGTGGCACGGCGGCGGAACAGGTCGCGCTGCGCAAGCGAATGCTCAAGGATTGGGCGCTCAAATACCACGCGATCGGAAGGCCCGGAAAGCTCGCGGTCGTGCCCACCAAGAGCGTGGGAACCGCGGCGGACCTGTCGGTGGCCTATTCACCCGGCGTCGCCGAACCCTGCCTGGCGATCGAAGCCGACCCGGAAAAAGCCTATGACTACACGGCGAAGGGCAACCTCGTCGGCGTCATCAGCAACGGCACGGCGGTACTTGGGCTTGGCGACATCGGCGCGCTCGCAGGCAAGCCGGTCATGGAAGGCAAGAGTGTGCTCTTCAAACGCTTCGCCGACATCGACGCGTATGACATCGAGGTGGATGAGAAGGACCCTGACCGGCTCATCTCCATCGTCGCGGCGCTCGAACCAACGTTTGGCGGCGTCAACCTTGAGGACATCAAGGCCCCCGAGTGCTTCCGCATCGAGCGCGCGTGCCAGGCGCGCATGAACATCCCGGTCTTTCACGACGACCAACACGGCACGGCCATCGTCGCCGGTGCTGGTTTGCTCAACGCGCTCGAGCTGACGGGCAAACGTGTCGAGGACCTGCGCGTTGTCGTCAGCGGCAAGGGCGCGGCCGGGTTCACCTGCGCCAAGTACTTCGTCAAGCTCGGCGTGAAGCGACAAAACGTGCTCATCACAGACCGTCGCGGGGTCGTCTGGAAGGGGCGCGGCGACACCGGCTACGTCGTCGAAATGGCCGCCGACACCGACAAGCGTACGTTGGCCGAAGCGATGGTTGGCGCGGATGTCTTTTTGGGTCTGTCCAAGGGCAACCTGCTGACGCCGGCGATGCTCAGGACGATGAACGACGACCCGATGGTCTTCGCGCTGGCCAACCCCGTGCCCGAGATCGACTACCCGATCGCGACAGCGACCCGCAGCGACGTCATCATGGCGACCGGACGCAGCGACTATCCCAACCAAATCAACAACGTCATCGCGTTCCCGTATATCTTCCGCGGCGCCCTCGACGTGCGCGCCAGGGCCATCAACGAAGAGATGAAGCTGGCCGCGACGCGCGCGATCGCCGCGCTCACCCGTGAGGGCTACACGTCCGAGGCCGGTTCATGGGCCTTTTGTCGGGATTTCATCGTGCCCAAGCCGTTTGACCATCGCCTCCGCGAGCACGTTTCAGCGGCGGTGGCGGAAGCGGCGATGAAAACGGGGGTTGCGCGGCGGCCGGTCGACGTCGACGCGTACCGAACCAAGCTCCGCGACGCCTGACGGGTCGCCGAGAAGAGACGCGCCACAATCGCCCTAAAACCGCGCCGTGGCTATGAATCCGGGACCGGTTGGCGCGAGCGACACGTTCGTTTCGTCCGACGACAGGATCAGCAACCCACCGGCGAGACCGACCGCGCCGATTGCGGCGGCGATGGCGGCCGCTGTGCGCTGTGACGCGATGGCGTTGGCGGCGTCGGTGGCTTCCTGGCGGGTGATGTCCGGGGGGCCATCGGGCAGGTTCAGGTCCTCGTTGTACTTGTCTTCAGCGCTGACGGACATGCTGTAGAGGATGCCGCCGGTCGCGAGCGACACAACGCCGATTCCGGCCGCGAAGAAACCCATACGGCGCATCAACGGGCTGCCGCCGCCACCGGACTTGGCGACGGTACCTGCGACGGTCGGTGACACCGCCCGGGGCAGCGCTTTGGCGCGCTCTTTGGCAGCTTTTTCTCGGGCGAGCTCCGCGGCGCGACGTTCGCGGGCCTGCTCTTCTTGCCGCTCCAATTCCTTGCGGCGACGTTCCAGTTCGGCCTGCTCTTTTTGGATACGGCGCAGCTTGGCGAGCTGAACGCGGCACGCCGCAAGATGCTTTTCCGCGCGAGCACGGCTGGTCGGCGCCACGCGTTTTCCGAGGGCCAGGTACGCGATGTAGTTCTTCTCGGCGCCTTCGAAAAGGCCGCCCTTGTGGCGAGCTCGCGCGGCGCTGTAGAGGTAGCCAGTCTCGCTGGGATCAACCCGGTACGCGCCGTCGTAGAGCACCGCGGCAGCCTTGAAGTCACCGTCCTTGAGCTTGACCGAGGCGAGGATGGACGCGGCGATCGCCTCCCGCCGCTGCGCCTTTGTGACCTTGGCGAACGCGGGGGTGGAGGCGGCGACGAGCGAAAAGCAGACGAGCATCGCGACAAGCCCGTCAGTCCGGTGTTTGTGGCGTCCGCCCCATCGCAGAGCCCGAGAATTCGGCGTCTTCGACATCATGGCGCGCTGCACACTGCCGCCTTGCAGACCTTGCCGGTCGCGCAGGGGGCTCCGTCGCTGAGTTTGACGCCCGCCGAACAGCCAACGTCGGGCTTGCAGGGCTCAAACACACACGGCTTGGACGGGTCAGAGCAATGCGCAGCGTCATGGCATTTGCCGGTGGCGTCGCAATCGGCCCGCCCGTCGCGGTCAAAGCGCACCATCCATCCCCGTTTGGCGGTCGCGGATGCCTGCGTTCCGACGATAGCGCCGAAGCCGTTGCCGAGATTCGCGACACGGGCAACGTTGGTGACGACGTTGCCGCCGAAACGCTTGCGCCAGATGGTCTTGCCGGTCCCGTCGACCATCATCCCGATCGCCCGGTTGGCGGTCTTGGTGGCGTCGAGCAAGCCTGCGACAAGGAGGCCGTCACCGAAAGACGCGATGCCGCTCGCCCGACCGCCGAATCCTTTCAACTCGACCTGCGGCGCGATGTCCTTGGCCGTCACCGCGTTGACGCGATACAGCCAAACCGTGTGTTTGGGGCCCTTCTGGGTGCTGACCGCCGCGAAGACCTGGCCGTGATGGGCCGCTGCGTGCACCGACCGGTAGTTCTTCGGGATCGGTCGAGCTGTGGACGCTGTCAGCTTGGACGCGGTGTTCGTCGCGGCGTGGATGGTGAGCTTGGCGCTGTCGGGGGTCACGCCGAACATGACGCGCCGGGCTGAGCCCGTTACCGCCACCGCGAACAGCTGCTGGTTGGGGATCTCGGCCTTGAACAGCACCTTCGGCTTGGGATTGAGGTCGGTTTTTGTCGGCTGGGCGGCTGCCACGATGGCGTGCATGGCCGTGCGCTTGGTCTTCGCCTTGTTCCACGACCAGCCAACAACCGCCGCGCGGGGCACCTGCGGGACGTTGTCGATATCGGTGAGCCGAGCGTCGCCGTCCGCGCCCATTGTCGTGACTTTGCTCTCTTTTCCAGCGGCGTCGAAGTAGTGCACGGCGCCGACGTCCTTGGCCTGCGCGCCGCCACCGACCCGTCGCCAACCAGCTGTGAAGACACCGGGGGAGACGGCCGCGATGGATGTCATGGCCTCGTGGTCGACCTGGACCGCAGGTTTGACGCGACGGAACTGCAGCGTGCCGCCCGGCCCCAGTCGCGCGACGGTGCCAAACGGCTTGGTGAACCCCTTGGCATGCGTACCGCCGACCACCCACGTAGTCGTGCCCTTGGCGACGACGTCTGCGAGCTCCTCGTCCACCTCCTTGGAGGCGTCAATGCCCTTGGCGTATAGCTCTGCGCGGGAGTCCTCGCACTTGCCGTTGACGCACTTGCCAAGAGTTGTGCAAGCCTTACCATCGTCGCACGGCGCGCCAGACGCCACCTTGATGTACTGGCAGCCCTTGCCCTTGACGCAAACATCGAGCGTGCATGGGCTGCTGTCGTCGCAGCCAACGGGCGTCGGGTTGCCGCATTGTCCGGTCGGCGTGCACGTGAAGTGGCCCAGCCCATCGCTGGCCTGCAAGCGGCCCATCGACTTGGTTGCGCCCTTCCACGTTCCGAGCGCGCTGCCGCCGAGAATCAAGATGCCCGACTTGCGCACCGCGGAAATGACGTCCATGGCGACCGGCGGGGCGAGCTTGCGCACGATGTCGGTCTTGGCGTCGCTTGCGCCGATGAGGTGGCTCTCGAGGCTGACAGACTTGCCTCCTCCCTTGTTCTCGACGGAGACGAGCGCTCGAGCGCCCGGCATTACGCCGCTTACTGGCACGTTTTCAAGAAACGCCACGTCGACGAGGTACGTCTTGCCGCTCGTGTCACCAAACGGCCCCGTGTAAGTGCGGGTCCATAGCTGCGTAAGCTTCTTGCCGTCGTCGCTGTAGTACGCGATGTGCGCGTGGCCGCTGTCGCCGCTTTGGCTGTGGCCCTGCGCGATGCGGGCATTAAACGACACAAGCCATCCGTAGCTGGTCCGCAGGACATCCTCCCCGCCGACAAAGCCCTTGGCGGCCTTGAAGTTGGACGCGTACAGGAACTTGTTCTTGGTGTCGCGAACGTGGAGCCGCGCTTGGGTTTCGTCCTTGGTCTTGATGTCCGACCCGACGACCAGGATGCGGCCGCTGCCACCCGCGCCGACCGCCGACCACGCAAAGTCCTTGGAGATCGGCGCCGACATCACCTTGCCGGTCGCCCGGCTGACGTCGGCGAGGACTCCGCCCGTGAAGCCTGAAAAACCGCCCTGTCCGCCGACGATGACGAAGCGGTCCTTGTCGCGCACTGCCGCGCTGCCGAAGCGAGACGCGCCAACCTGGTTGAGCAACACGCCTGGCCCCGACGGTTTCGTCTTGCCGCCGAACTGGTTTGCGACGGCGACGCTGTAAAACCAAGCGGTGCAGGCTGATTGCGGGTACTTGGTGCAGCCGTACACGACCGCGGTTGTGCCGTCGGTGACGACACCTTCGATCTCGGATTCAGCGCCGGAGTCGCCGAGCTCGTAGAAGCTGGGATTCGAGCCGATGTGATTGGTCTGGACGAGGTAGGAGCTGCTCTGGGCGAATTCGTCGCCGGTCTCGATGACGCCGAGCAGACCGGTCGGGATCTTGTGCAGTTCACCGACCGCTTCGTTCTTCTTGTCGTTGGCCGCCGCGAAGGATGTGCCCCAAAGCGTCGAGACCTGGCAATGGCCGGCCACGCAGCGCGTGTTCTTGCAGGGGCCATTGCTGCATGGAACGTCGGACAACGCGACGTGAAAACACCCGGTCGACGGGTCGCAGGCGTCGGCTGTGCACGGCTTCTTGTCGCCGCACGGGACCGGCGCGCCGGATTTGCATATCCCGCCAGCGCACGTCGAAATCGTGCACTTGTTGCCGTCGTCGCAGGCCCCGCCGTTGTCCGCTTTGAAGGTGCAGCCGGTCGTGGCGTTGCAGCTGTCCTCGGTGCAAACGTCGTTGTCGTTGCAGGACTTGGCCGCCCCCGGCTTGCACGCCATGTCCTTGCACGTGTCCTTGAGGGTACACACGTTGGCGTCGTCGCATGCGGCGGTGTTGGCGGCCTTGATGCAGCCTTTGGTCTTCAGACAGCTGTCGTCTGTGCAGACGTTGCCATCGTCGCACTTGAGCTTGCCCTTGCCCGCCGTGCACGCGCCCTCGGCGCAGACGTCGCCGACCGTGCAGGCGTCGTTGTCGGTGCAGCTGACCGCGTTGGGTAAGAACATGCATCCGCTCTGGAAGTGGCAGCTGTCCTCGGTGCACGTCTTGCCGTCGTCGCAGGTCTTTGGGTCACCGCCGCAGATGCCCTTGGAGCACTTGTCAGCCACGGTGCAGGCGTCGCCATCGCTGCAGCTCGCGTCCTTGTTGACTTGTTCGCAGCCGACGTTGTGTTTGCAGCTGTAGGCCTTGCACGGGTTGCCCTCGTCGCAGTCCTTGGGCCCGCCAGCTTTGCAGGTCTTGTTGGCGCACGTGTCGTTCACCGAGCATGGATTGCCGTCGTCGCACGTCGTCGCGGTTGCCGGGTGAGAACAGCCGACGGCGTCGTCGCAGAGATCGGCCGTGCACCCGTTGCCGTCTTCGCACGCGATCGGCTCGCCGGCGCACTTCTCGGCCTTACACGCCCAGCTCTTGTGGCACTTGTCGACGGCGTCGCAGGCCGCGCCGTCTTTCTTTCCGACGCATGGATCGGGCGCTGCGGCGTCTTCGGCGGCGGCGGCGTCGCTCACCGAGTCGGAGGTTTTTGTGCCGACGGAGTCCTGGGCCACGCCGTCGTCTGTCGGCAGCGCGTCCGACCCGCCTGTGTCCGCTTTCGTGTCCGCGTAGGTGTCGAGGTCGAAGTAGGCCACGTCGGGCACTTCGGGCGGCTGACACGCGGCGAAAACAAGGCACGACCAAGACACGGCGATGTACCGGTAATTGCCTGCGCAGTGGGACATGCCGGCAAGCCTAATGGCCCCGCGTTGCCACGGCAATTATGAGCCCGCGGTCCCGTGCCACGCTCGCGTCTCTTCCGAAACCCGGGGGCTGCATCACCTGCACTTGCGCGACCGCAAAGAGCGTGGCGCCCGGTTTGACCACGCCCCGGTGCTGCGCCTTGTCGACGGGCTGAAGGGCGCCGCGGATGCTAACGCCATCGCCAAGCTCGCCAGCTCGCTGCACGTCCGCTGCGGCTACATCCAGATGAAGTCGATGGTCGGGTAAAAGTCGTTGCTGCGGATCGATTCCCGCACGACGTAGCCGTCTTTTTCGACAAGCTCGGTGGCCCGCTGGTCGCTGTTGAAATACATCACGCCGATCGTGAAACGGCTGCTCTCGCCGACCGCGAAATCCGCGCCGATGTGAGCCGACAGCGTCCAGGGGCTGCGTTCGGGGGCCGGGGTCGCGCCGACCATGTGCAGGTTCAGCTCGCCCGACACGCGGATGGAATCGGTCACCAAGCGGTCGTAGCGGCCGCCTGCGCGCACGTGCCAACCGTTGAACGCAGCGGCCCAGGCCAGGTCGAGCGGTGGGAAGGCGTCGAGCGGTTTGCCGCGATCCCCCGACAACAGGACGCCATAAGCCGCGTCGATTCGCAGTGTGGTCACGTGCTGCTTGCCGGTCGACACCACCAAGCCGATGCGCGGGACGATGATCGGCCCGCTGGTCTGGCATGAATCGGACTTGGAGCTGTCGTGTCCGGCGACTTTGCAAGACGGGAGGAGGTCGCCCTTGACGCCGAGGGGGATGGCCGAAAATAACGACAATGCGGGCAACGCGACGCCATATTCGCCGGTCACGCGCCAATCGCCGGTGACGTGGGCCCAGCGCAGATCGACGACCGGTGGGCGCGCGATGGGGAGGATGTTGGTCCGGATCGCCATCGAATCGCTCAGCGAATACTCGATCGGGTTGAACACGCCGATGGACCACGAGCCGGACTTGCGCACATCGGCGGTGTCGCGCGCAAAGAAGAAGCTGGCGTCGGACGCCACGGTCTTTGTGGCGGAAGACGGTGTGGCGGAAGACGGTGTGGCGGAAGACGGTGTGGCGGAAGACGGGGCGGAGACCGCCGCCATGGCCAGCGATGCAACGGCGCCAGACACGGCGATAGACACCGCGACAAACGTTGCAGCGAGGGAAAGAAAGCGGCTCACAGCGACACCTCCCAGATGCCCGTCACCGGGGCATGGTCGCTCAGCTTCATCGGGTCCGACGCGATGACCGGGCCAACACCGCCTGCGCCACCGACTTTCTGCCCGGCTTTTTGGAGCACGTCGGTCGAGCCCTTGAGCCACTTCTGGCCCTTGCCGAGGAAGAGATAATCGAGCGTGCGGTTCCAAAACCCGGTCTCACCTTCCTCGTTCTTCTCATCGGCGCCAAGGACGGTGTGCGTGAAGTAGCGGCGCTGCTCCTTGGCGGTCTTGCCGTAATCGGCCAGTGGGATCCAGGCGACGAAATCGTCGTAGATCGGCTGCATGACCTCGGGCGTGTACGGCGGCTGCGAGAAGTCTTCGCTGCAGACGGCCGTCTCGCGTTCGTCGTTGAAGCCGTCCTTCTTCACGGCGGTTGGCGGGATCTCGTTGAAGTCGCCCCCGAGCACGAACGGCAGCTGCTCTTTGCCCATTTGCTCATGGATTTGCTTGATCTGTTTGCCCTTGGTGCCGTCCACGTCGTACGCCTCGGTGTGGATGACGTAGGCGGCGATCTGCGCCGTTCCGTTGCCGTTTGGCAGCTCGATCTCGGCCCGGCCGATGACGCGCTTGATGTAGAACATGTTTGTCAGCGCGCTCTGGTCGGTGCGGTCGGCCTGGCGGATGCGCTCGGCCTTGGTGATCTTGTGCTTGGTGAAGATCGCGTTGCCGAGATCCATGCGGCCGAGCCCTTCCGAAGCGATGTAGCGGCTGTTCCAGGTCTGGAAGTACGCGGCCCAGTTGAGCTTGGTGTGGTCGAGGATCCCCTGGACCATGTCGTAGTAGGCCGAGCGCCTTGAGTTCACCTCGATCTCCTCGGCCATCAGGATGTCGGGGTCGATCTCGTCGATGAGCTTGTAGAGGTCGGCCATGTTGCCTTTGACCTCGTCTTGGCTCATCTGCACGCGGTCGCCCCAGCAGTCGAACCAGAACGGCAGGCGCTTGGCGCCGTACTTGATGTTCCACGCCACGACCTTGAGCTGGTGTGGGCCGGTCGTCTTCGGGGCGTCGGTGAGTTTGGCGGCGCGGAAGATGGCAGCCGGCGCGACGTCGAAGTCGAGGTCGTCGGCCATCGGTTCGCAGCCGAAGACCAGGGACGCGGCGACGCAAACCAAGACGGCGGCGGGCCAGGTGCGAGCGAGGTGGGGCATCGGATGGCTCCCATGGAGGCGGCCGGCGCGCGTGCAACGCTGTCAGCGCGGTGTGGAGCGCGTTTCGGAGGCAACAAGCGGCGGCTCGAGGTGGCGCCGAGTGTCACGCGGGCCGTGGGCGATGACAAGTCGACCGGATGACGGACCAGATCGGATCGGAGTTGTTCGGACGTGAGCGTCGCCGCACTCATCGGCAATGCGTTTCGCGATTCAGCCGACCGTAAGACGCACGTCACCATCGCCCGAGCCGGCGCCCGGTTCAGTTG
>Ga0114933_10000394_pt1 | contig 53027 bp, 41 predicted proteins | sample 4SBtaG_FD_89691 | JGI IMG/M metagenome (GOLD analysis project Ga0114933, IMG submission 89691) | Deep subsurface microbial communities from Kolumbo volcano to uncover new lineages of life (NeLLi) - 4SBTROV12_W25 metaG | ecosystem: Environmental > Aquatic > Marine > Volcanic | place: Kolumbo... | reverse complement strand
TCGAGACGGACATCGTCGATGTAGCCCCGGGAGGGCTGGAAGTTGTCAAAGCCGTTGCCCACCTGCGCGGTGAAGGTGAATCCGGTCGCCGTGGTCGAGCCAGGGAACGCCGTGGCCAGGTCAACGCTCACCCCGGCGAGCGCCGTCTTGGCAAACCCGTACTGTGCTGAGGTGCCCGACGTGGCGCTGAACGTGTCCGCGTAGAAGAGGTTGAGGGTGGTGGAACCGTCGCTGATGTCCACGGTCATGAAGTCGTTGTACTGGGTCTGGTTGGGGTCTTCGTTGCGCAGGAACACCGCGTCGAAGGACAGCTCGGTCTGTCCGGCGGGATAGCTGAAAGTCTGGGAGATGCCACGGGCGCCCACGGGCGGGTTGGTCACGCCCCCTGGGTTGCTGGGCGGGGTGGCGCCGTTGCTGCCGTCGGCGCCCAGATCGCACCACTGGGCGCCCTGGCCAGGCATGCCGCCATCACTTGTGGTGGCGCCGGAGGGGTCGATCTTGTGTGCCGCTCCAGCAGTGATCGTCCACGGTGCCGAGGGCGCAGAGCCTGCAGACTGGTTCTCGAAGCTGCCGTCGGACAGCCCGGCCACCGGTGGGTTGGCCACGGTGATGTAGCCGAGCTTGACCTCGCTGTCGCTGCCTCCGGGGCCCGTGGTGATGAGGCTCACCGTGTAGTTCCCTGCGCTGGTGTAGGTGCGGCTGGGGTTGACGGCGTTGCTGCTGCCGCCATCGCCGAACGACCAGGTGCGGCTGCTGATCGAGCCGGTCGAGAGGTCGCTGAAGGCCACGGACAGCGGCGCCACGCCCGACGTGGGGCTGCCGCTGAAGTTCGCCACCGGGGCGGTGATGGGCGCCTTGAGCAAGAAGCCATCCACGTAACCCCGTGAGGGTTGGACGGTGTCGAAGCCGTTGCCCACCAGCGCCGTGAGGCTGAAGTTCGTCGACGTGCTGGAGCCAGGGAAGATCACCGCCAGGTCGACGCTCACGGTCTGCAGAGCGGTCTTGGCGTAACCGAACTTCGAGGACGTCCCGGACGTGGGGGAGAAGGTGTCCTTGTAGAACAGGTTGCGCGTGGTGGAGCCGTCGCTGATGTCCACGCTCATCCAGTCGTTGAACTGGCTCTGATTGGCGTTCTCGTTGCGCAGGAACACCGCCGCGAATTCGAGGATGGTGTTGCCCGCCGGGTAGCTGAAGCTCTGGCTGACCCCTGCGCCGCCCACGGGTGGGGCGGTGACGCCACCGGGGTTGCTCGGCGGCGTGGCGCCGTCCGTGCTGTCCGCCCCGATCTCGCACCACTTGCTGGCTGCGCTGGGCATGCCGCCGTCGCTGGTGGTGCCGCCTGCGGGGTTGATCACGTGCCCGGCTCCGAAGGCCACCGCCCACGGGCTCGACGGCGTGGACCCGGAGGTCTGGCCCTCGAAGCTGCCGTCATCGAGCCCCGTCGTGCCGCCGGTGGTCACGGTGATGAGGCCGCTCTTGGTCTCGACGTCGTTGCCCCCGGGGCCGCTGGCGATGAGCGAGACCGAGTAGGTGCCAGCGCCGTTGTAGGTGTGGCTGGGGTTCTGTGCGCTGCTGCTACCGCCGTCGCCGAACGACCAGGTCCAGCTGGTGACGCTGCCCGTGGACTGATCGGTGAAGGCCACTACCAAGGGCGCCGTGCCGCTGGTGGGGCTGGCGCTGAACGCGGACACGGGCGCGCCCGTGCCAACCGTGCTGCCGTTGGTGACCAGCAGGGCGAAGTCCTGGTCGGTGGCGTCGCCGTTGCCCGGCACGCCGTCGCCGCCGAGCGAACTGGCGGTCACGGTCACGGTGAAGGGGCCGGATGTCCCCACGGGCAGGCGCACCGACTCGGTGTTGTTCCTGAAGTCTGCGCTGCCCCCCGCGACGGAGTCTTTCCCCGAGAAGACGTTACCCTTGTACGTCGAGCCGCCAGCGGAAACGGTCAGGTCGAGGTCGTTGACCCACGGGGCTCCGGACGTGGGCCCGGGCGCGTCGGTCCAGACCAGGGTGACCCTGAAGTTGGTCGAGGCGTCGGCCACGTTGCCGGTGAGCTGGTACGACGCGCCAGAGGTGGACAGGACCTGGGTCTGGTCCACGATGAGCTTGGCCGTGGAGTCAAAGGCCTTGTCGAGATTCATGCGGCCCATGCCCTGGGAGTTGCTGGGCAAGTTGCCACCGGCGAAGGCGCCATTGATGTAGCGGGCGCTGGCGACCAACCAGGCCTTGATCATGGCGGGGCTCGGCGTGCCCAGCGCTTGATTGGCGAAGTCCTGCCGCACCAGGGCCGCGCCGCCTGCCACCGCTGGCGCCGAGTGGCTGGTGCCGCTCGACCAACCGTAGAGGGTCTGTCCGCCGGGCCAGAACTGGTTGCACACGCTGCTGCCGTTGTAGTTGCTCTGGGGGATGCCCGCTTCGATGTGGGTGCCCGGGGCCACGATCTCGGGCTTCCAGCGGCCGTCACCCCCCGTGCTGTTCACCGGCCCGTGGCTGGAGAAGTTGATCAGGTCGCGCACGTCGTTCGCGCCGCTGTTCGACACGCCGCAGCCGTCGCTGCCGGTCTGCCGGTCGTTCTCTGACGCGCCCACGGTGATCACGTTCTTGGCCGTGGACGGACTGGACACCGTGTTCGAGCCCGGGCCGTCGTTGCCCGCGGCGAAGATCACGGTGTACTGCTGGTTGCCGCTCTGACCGCTGCGGGCATCGCGGACGATGAAGTCGTACGACTGGGCCGACGCGTTGTAGTCGGCGAGAGGTCCGCCACCTGAAGAGAAGCCCCAGGAGTTGTTGCTGATCCGGGCGCCCTGGGCGTAGGCCTGGCTCTCCCAGGTGCTGCCGCTCGACGAGGTGCCGCCGAAGATGGCCGTGGCGCCCACGTGGGCCCAGGGCGCGATGCCCAGCCCGTAGTTGAAGCCCCCCGAGTCGTTCAGGCTGCCGGCGGTGCTCGAGTTGAACCCGCCCACGATGTGTCCGTTGAGAAAGCCGTGTCCGCCCTGGGTGCTGCTCTGGTTGGTGGGGTTGAGGGCGAAGTCGACCCGACTGTTGGGGATGTCCGGGTGTCCCAGCAAGGTGGTGGCGTCGTCGACGATGTTCACCGAGAAGCTGGCGAACTGACTGGAGTTGAAGCCCTTGCCCGCCAGCCAGGCGAGGTACCCGGGCCCGTTGACCGTGGCCCCGGAGACCTGGTTGGCCAGGATCATTCCCTGCCGCTCGTCGAACGTGCGCCGCTCGCCCCGCTCTTCGATGGCGAAGACCTGGGGTTGGTTGGCCAGGGCTTCGAACAGCCCCGGGTCCACATCGGCTTCGACGTTCAGGTAGGGGCCCGCAGGCCAGCTCTGGATGATCTCGGCGGAGGCGCTCAGGGCGTCCATGAAGTCGCGCACGCCGTCACCGTCGACCACCTGAATGGTCACCGGATACGGCGTGCCCACGAGCCGTTGGGCAGCAGCGCGAACGGTGGGCGACATGCGAAAGGCTGGCTGCCACTCGCCCACGTACTGGATCTCACCCATGGTCTCGGCGAGGGCCGAGAGGTGAGGCACGTCGTTCGGAAGCGCAGAGACCACGTAGGCGTTGAAGGGCATGTACTGCACGACCCGGGCGCCGCTACCCGTGAGCTGGGCGAGCCAGCGATCGCGCAGGGGGCCGACGAACTGCACCAAGTAGAGGCCAGCGGTGGGGTCGAGGGGCCCGTCGTTCACGCCGAGGCGTTGGTTGGCGGGCAAGGCGGCGAGGGTGAGCTCGGGGCGCGTGCCGTTGAGCAGAAAGCCGTTCAGTGGCAGCAGGTCGAACTCGTCCCGAAACGGGAGCGGTGCGGTGGACAGGGCGTCGCGCCCGCCGAAGAGCGTCTCGTCGACGACGAAGAGGCTGAACGTCCCGTAGTTGATCTCGCGCAGCAGCCCGGGTGAGTTGCGCACCGTGTGGGTCGCCGGATCGTCATGGGACAGCACGACCTTGTGCGTGGGCCCGGGCCCGAACCAGTGCGAGGGCACGGTGGCGTCGAGGCCGGTTGGCGCGGCAGCGGTGGGCCGGGGGGCGGCAGGCCGGGGGGTGGGCGGCAGGTTCTGCGCCGAGGTCGTCACCGAGAGCGGCGTGGCCAGAGCCAACAGGGTGCACACAGACACACACAACACAGCGCGAGAGCTGCCCATAGGTCTCCTTTCCCGAGCAACGGAGCCTCACCGATGCCAGGGGGATCGAGGGGGTTGCAGAGCGCGGACGATCATACCGGCGAGGTGGAGCGGTTCAGCGACAGAAAGTGCTTCCGCTCACCGGAACCATGTTGCCGCTAGACAGGCCCCGGTGCCTCAACGGCGTCAAAGCCTTAGCTGCAGCAGGGCCTCTCCCTCTTCGAACTCGCCAGTCGCCGCGAATCCCATGGATTCGTAGAAGGCCTGGGGTCCGCCTTCCGCCTGGACCACGCTGGTCACCAGGCTTACCACCCCGGGTAGGGTGCGCACGTGGTCGACGAGCAGCTTCAGGGCTTGGCCCCCGAAGCCCCGGCCCTGAAAGCGCGCGTCGATCATGAAGCGCCAGAGGTAGGCCTCTTGGGTCTCCGGGGTCAGCTCGAGCATGACGAAGCCAACCGCTGTGTCGGCTGCGTAGACCGCTCTAGGCCAGGCGCTGGACTCAATGCCAGCCTGGGCAAGGGACACGGCGTTGTCAGCGACGAAGCAACGTTGTTCGGCGGCCACTGAGAGCTTGAGCACGGCGCCCAGATTGTCACTTGTGATCACCTTTAGGGACACAGGGCTGGCGGCCTCAGGGCCCGAGCCGTCTTGCCTTGGGGCGGGGCGCCGCTGTTGTTGTCGCAGGCCAGCCACCCGTTCAACGTCTTTGTCCCGGCGCGGCCGGGTCAGGGTGGCCAGCAGATCGTTCACACCGGCGCAGCGGATCGATGGCCCCAGGGCCGAGGTCCTCACGCTGCGGGGGAGCAATGCACCGTACTCGCCGGTCAGCGAGGGCACGATGTCGAGATCGCCGAGGCGAGTCAGGAACAGATGGTCGAAGCTGTCCGGCTTCTGGGGATCAGCGCGCCAGGCAGCCCGCTCCGCTTCGCTGAGCTGCTCGACGATCCAGCGGCGTTCGCCCAGGGCGTCCGTCTCCCAATGACCGAAGTCTGCAGGGACGGCGTCCAGCTCGCTCAAGACCTGGGTCAGGCGCTGCAGGTTGTCAGCGTCGGGGGCGGGGCACACATCCAGGTCGCCCGGCTGCAGGTCGATGCCGTGGAGCCAGGCGGCCACCGAGCCCGTGACCACAAAGCGCACCTCTCCCGAGCAGAGAGCCTCGACCAGGGGACGCAGCTGTGGCGGGCCGTGTGGCGGTCGTTGAGTGGTGGGAAGGGACATCGTTGTCGAGGTCCTCGCAGTGAAACTTCGAGCCATGGTACATGGCCCAGTCCTTGCAGACAGCTGCACTGAGAAGTGCTCAAATAGAGGGCCGAAGGCCGAGTCAGAGTGTGCGCTTGGTGGTTCGTGAGAAGCAGCGCGACTGGGTCGGCCGAGCCCGAGCCCGGAGACTGGTTCATGGACGCAGAGAAAGCGAACGCTGCGGCGCTCTTGCGCTCCCTCCGCACCCTGGCCCTCGCGAATGCCCTGGTGTGGATGCTCTCGATTATCGCCCTCACCGTCGTCCTTGAGACGGAGGCCTCGCCGAAGGGACTGTTCGTCCTGCTCGCTGGTGGGCTGGCAGTGGGTGGGGCGCTGCATTCGGCGCTGACGAAGGCCCAGTCTGCCGCCGACTCGATCCGTCAGTGACCGATGACCGAGGAAGCCCCGCGACAGCGGAAACCAGCAGCTGACCGCTTGTGAATGGGGGGCGCTGGTTTGATCCGGCTGATTCAGTGAGAACCCGCGTGTGCGGGCACCCGGATCGCCACCCCCGCGAAGTACGCCAGCAGCTCGATGTACGTCGCCTGATAGCGCAGCTGACACTCGGTCACTTCCCACGAGTTCTCTGGCCAGCCGGCGTTCCAGTCCCGGTAGCTCTTGAGCACGGGCTGGTTCAGGGGCGGGGTCAGTTTGCTGGTGTCAGCGCTGGCGTCTGGTGTGTAGTGGCGGTTGGGGCCGCCGGTGAGGTAGCCCGGTGGGGGCACATCGGCGCTCGCGTCGAACCAGCCGTGGTAGGTGTGGGCCACGCTGGCGTCGGCACCGAAGGCGCCCATGTTTGTGAGATAGGTCAGGCCCGGTGGGTTCACGCCGTGGAACGAGTGCAGCACGTCTTCGGCGGCGGCGTTCTGTTCGGCGGCGGAGGTACCGGCCAGCCCGTAGCGGAGCAGGTCGACACGCAACAGCGCTCCCATGGCTCGCACCCGGTTGCTGCCCCAGGTGGTGTAGGCGGCGGGGAGCCAGGCGCGGTAGGCGTCGCGGCCCTCGCTCACGGGGGCCATCCAGGCGGGGCCGTTGACCACGTCGCGGAACTTCTGGCGCCAGGTGCTCGCCACGGTGGCCGTGGCTCCGGGCAGGTCGCCGTATTCGAGCAGCGCGCTGACCAGAGGCTGCTCCCACACCAGCGCTTCGCCCAGGCTGACGGGGTCGCGGTTGCTCGCGGCGTAGGCGTCGACGGCGTCCCGGAAGCGGGGCTCGCCGGTGAGCGCGAACAGGTGCACGGCTGCGCGGACCCGGTTGCGCGCTTGTCCGTCGGGGGTGTCTTCGGCCACGGCGGTGACGAAGCCCGCGTTGTCGTAGGCAGAGGGGATGGCCTGGGGGTGCGCGTCCAGCCAGTTCCAGGCTGAACGAGCGGCCTCTGTGAGCGAGTCCGTCAGCGCTCGGGCCCGTGGATGATCGATGGCGCCGAACACCCGCGCGCCGTGGGCGAAGGCCCCTGCCGCCGAGATCGTGGCCGATGTTGTGGCCGGAGCGTAGAAACGAGGGGCCCGGTCGGCGCTGGGCGGGCTCGCCGTGTCCCAGCCGCTCACGGAGACCTTGTGCAGCACGGAGCCGTTGGCCAGCTGCATGGAGAGCAGCCAGTCGAAGCCCCAGGCGATCTCGTCGAGCAGGTCTGGCAGGCCGTTGCCCGACTCGGGCAGGTTCAGGTCGTCGCCCCAGAGCGCGGGCTGCCAGGCGTAGGCGCTGAGCAGCGAGTGCAGGGCGTCGTCGGTGAAGTTGACATAGGCGTTGTAGTCCCCCGCGTCGTGCCAACCGCCGGAGAGGTCGCGCGGCTTGGCTGCCCCAGCGCTCTCGCTGTCCATGGCCGTGCTCATTCTCGCCGCCAGGTGGCAGGCGGAGTCGGTCCAACCGTCTTCGGTGAACGGGGTCTGCTTCGCCGCGCCACAGCGCTGGTGATAGAACATGCGCACGGCCTGCTTGAGCACGTCCCCGTACACGTCGTCGGCGACGACGAACTCTTCAGACAGCTCGCCGCTGTCCGGGTCGCGCACCCTGTAGTGCCCGGGCTCGGTCACCGCGCTGAAGTCGAACCACCAGGCACGGTCTCCCGACTGTTCGTGCACGGCGCCGTCATGCCACGGCTGGGCCACCCCCGCGAAGACTGTGCGCCCCGCGCTGTCCATGACCTCGAGCCGTGGCGAGGGCCGAAACGGCGACGGTGCATCCCAGCCCACCACGGGCTCCCGGAGCACCGCCGTCTTGACCGCGGTGCTCCGGTAGCCGAAGTGGTCGATGCGCAGGTGCAGGGCGAGCTGTGCCTCTGCCACCGGGCACGAAGCCAGCACGAAGCTGGTCAGCAAGGTCGCGGTGAGTCTGCAGAGGGAGAGCAACCGGAACCCCGTGCCCCGTGGTCAGGAGGCGATCGGTTGGGTCGTGGACGCGTTCACCGGGGCCACGCCCCAGATGTCCCGGGCGTACTCCCTGATGGTGCGGTCGCTGCTGAACTTGCCCATGCGGGCCACGTTGAGGATCGACCGGGTCCACCAATCTGCGGAGTCGAGGTAGACCCGCGACGCCGCCTGCTGGGTGACGATGTAGGGCTCGAGGTCGGCCAGATGGAAGTAGTAGTCGCCGCCTTGCAGCAGGGCCTCGGCGATCCAGCGGAAGCGCTCGGGTTCGTCGGGCGCCCAGCGTCCGTCCAGGAAGCTGTCCACCACACGGCGCACGGTGGGGCTGCTCTCGTAGACCGCCTGTGGGTCGTAGTTGCCCATCTGGCGCATGCGCTCCACGTCCTCGCAGTGCAGGCCGAAGATGAAGATGTTCTCCTCGCCCACCTCTTCGCGGATCTCCACGTTGGCCCCGTCGAGGGTACCGATGGTGAGCGCGCCGTTGAGGGAGAACTTCATGTTTCCCGTGCCAGAAGCCTCCATGCCCGCGGTGCTGATCTGCTCGGACAGATCGGCGCTGGGGAAGACCCGCTCGGCCAGGGAGACCCGATAGTCAGGCAAGAACACCACCTTCATCAGGTCTTTGGAGCGGAGGTCGTTGTTGACCACTGCGCCGATGCTGTTGATCAGCTTGATAATCTGCTTGGCGGCCCAATACCCCGGTGCGGCCTTGCCAGCCACGATGAAGGTGCGCGGTGCCAGAGGCAGCACGCCCTCTTCGACGATGGAGAGGTACTCGTGGATCATGAACATGGCGAAGAGCAGCTGGCGCTTGTACTCGTGGATGCGCTTGGCCTGCACGTCGAACATGGCCGACGGGTCGACAACCAGCCCCGTGCTCTGCTGCACGATGGACGCCATACGCACCTTGTTGCCGTGCTTGATCTTCGCGAACTGGTCGCGGAATCCTGTGTCGTGCACCACGCTCTCGAGGGACCGCAGCTGATCCAGGTCGGTGATCCATGACGGGCCGACGGTCTGGTCGATCAGGTTGGCCAGACCGGGATTGGCGCTGGCCAGCCAGCGTCTCTGGGTGACCCCGTTCGTCTTGTTGTTGAAGCGCTCGGGCCAGAGGTCATAGAAGTCAGGGAGCAGCTTGGTCTTCACCAGGCCGCTGTGCAGCTCGGCCACACCGTTGACCGAGTGGCTGCCCACCACGGCCAGGTTGGCCATGCGCACCACGCCACTATGGATGATGGCGGTGGCAGCGTGGCGTGCTTCGTCGAGGGGCCAACGCTTCTCGACCTTTGCGGCGAAGATCTTGTCGATCCGCTCGATGAGCGAGAGGTGTCGGGGCAGCACCCGGCGCATGAGATCAAGTGACCAGGTCTCGAGCGCCTCGGGGAGCAGGGTGTGGTTCGTGTAGGCCAGAGTGGCGCAGGTGATCGCCCAGGCCTGGTCCCACTCGTGTCCGTGCTCGTCGATGAGGACGCGCATGAGCTCGGCCACGGCGAGGGCGGGGTGGGTGTCGTTGAGCTGGATGGCCACCTTGTCCGACAGGTTGGCCAGGTGCCCGTGGTCGGTGAGGTGCCGCCTGACGATGTCCTGGATGGCGCAGGCGGTGAAGAAGTACTCCTGCAACAGGCGCAGCTCACGGCCGCTGTCCTGGTCATCCGGCGGGTAGAGCACCTTGGAGATGGTCTCGCTGGTCATCTTGGCGGCGACGGCCTTGCTGTAGTCGCCGGCGTTGAAGATGTCCATGTCGAACTCGTCGGAGGCCCGGGCGCTGTAGAGCCGCAGTCGGTTCACGGTCTGGCCGCCGAAGCCCACGATGGGCATGTCATGGGGGACGCCCACGAGCACGTTCCAGTCGAGCCAGGTGGTGACCTCTTCGCCCTCCCGGCCCATGACCGTCTCCAGGTGGCCGTAGGCGGGGACGATGACCGCTTCTTCTGTGTGGGCGATCTGCCAGGGCGTGCCGCCATCCATCCAGGAGTCGGGGCGTTCTTTTTGCCAGCCGTCGTGGATCTCCTGGCGGAAGAGGCCGAACTCGTAGTTGATGCCGTAGCCCCAACAGGAGATGTCCAGGCTCGCGGCCGAATCGAGGAAGCACGCGGCCAGGCGGCCCAGTCCCCCGTTGCCCAGGGCTGCGTCCGCTTCTCCGGCGGCGACGTCGTCGAGATCGACACCCAACTCCCAAAGCGCCTTGCGGCACACCTCCTCGAGACCCATGTTGAGCAGGTTGTTGCCCAAACTGCGCCCCATGAGGAACTCCATGGAGAGGTAGTAGACCCGCTTGCCTTCACTGTCGCGCACCTGTCGCTCGGTGGCGATCATGCGCTCTGTGATGGCGTCTCGCACGGCGAGTGAGACGGCCTGGAGCAACTCGCGGCCGGACAGCTGGTGCCATTCCTTGCCGAGAGAATGACTGACATGGCGCAGGATCTCCTTGCGAAAGGCGATGCTGTCTGGGGTGCTGGCGTGGTCGCTCATCGGTAGGTCTCTTTCTTGTTCTTGCCGCTCAGTCGCGTGAAGACACCAGGGCTGCTGCCTGGTCCTGCTCGATCACGAAGATGCGGTCCATACGGGTCAGCTTGAACAGGCGCATGACGGGCTCGCTCACATCGAAGAGCACGAGCTTGGAGGTGTTGGCCAGGCGCTTGAGCACGGACACCAGGGAGCTGAGTCCGCTGCTGTCCACGTAGTCCACGTGGCCCAGGTCGAGGGCGATCTTCTCGTGGCCTGCGTCGATCCAGTCGCGCATCTTGGCCTTGAAGTCGACGGCGACGGAGACGTCCAGTCGGCTGTCATGGAGGGTGACGATGGAGACGTCGTCGTTTTCTTGAATCTCGAGTCGCATGTTTCTGTCCTTTGGAGTGGTGGTTCAGGTGGCTTCGGGGCCGCCGCGGTATTCGATGGCGAGGAGCGTGATGTCGTCGTCTGGCGTGGCGCCGTTGGACCAGGTGCGCAGAGTGGTGAGCACTTCGTCGCAGGCGTCCTGCAGCGAGATGTCGTTCTGTTGGGAGAGCAGGTCGACGAGGCGCTCGTCCCCGAACTCCTCGTTGTTCGGGCCGTTGAGTTCGGCCAGGCCGTCCGTGGTGAGATAGACCCGGTCGCCGGGATGTAGCTGCACCTGGCCCTCTTCCACGGGCACCATGCCGCCGAGTCCCACGATCGTCCCGCCCTCTGTGAGCAGCTCGATCGTGCCGTCGGCGCGAATCAACACCGGGTGGGGGTGGGCCGCGTTGGCGTAGCGCAGAACACCGGTCTTGTCGTCCAGCAGGAGGTAGCTGATGGTGAAGAACTTGCCGAAGCGCTCGAAGGGGTACTCGTAGTCGAGCAACTCGATGACCTTGGCTGGCGAGGTGACGTCGTCGCTGCCAGCGGGGCGCACCACGATGCCCGATTGGGGCAGCAGCGATTGCACGATGGAGACGGTCACCATGGCAGCGGGGACACCGTGGCCGCTCACGTCGACCATGTAGAGGCCGAGTTCATCGCCGGGCAGGGTCATGACGTTGAAGATGTCGCCGCCCACTTGCTCGCAGGGCACGAAGCGCCAGGCCAGCTCGATGTTGCGGGAGGCCGGCGGCGAACGGGGGATCAGGCTCTGTTGGATGTCCGCTGCGGCTCGCAGACCCTCGGCCAGGTCGCGCTGCTTCTGTTCCAGCTCGCGGTTGGCGGTGATCAGCGATCGGGAGAGCTTGCTGATGCGCAGCTGGGCCTGGACCCGGGCGAGCACCTCGCTGGGGTCAAAGGGCTTGGTGATGTAGTCCACCGCGCCAGCTCGCAAGCCGTTGACCTTGTCTCGGGCTTCGGTCAGCCCGGACAGGAAGATGATCGGGATGTGGCTCAGCTCCGGGTCGGCCTTCATCCGCGCGCAGACCTCGTAGCCGTCGAAGTCGGGCAGCATGATGTCGAGCAGCATCAGGTCCGGCGCCGTGGCGGCCGCACGTTCCAGGGCTTGCGTGCCATTCGAGGCCACGGTCGATGCGAACCCCTTGGTGGAGAGGATCGAGGTCAGGATGCGCAGGTTGACAGGGTTGTCGTCCACGACGAGGACGGAGTCGTCCAGGACGTCGCTGACCTGCTCTGCCGAGAGGGTCGCGCTGTCGTGAGCGCCTGGCGGGTGCGATCCCGAGCCAGGCTTGTCCGGCGGTTGCTCGTCAGCGTTCATGAAGCGTCGTCGTGCCCATCCGTTGTGGGGCTGACGGTGGAGCTGGCGGTTGAGCTGACGGTCTGACGCAGCGGCTCACAGACGATGGCGGAGAAGATGATCCAGCCACCGCTGCGGTAGTATTCGATGAAGTCGGTCAGTTGGCGAATGAGCATCAGACCCATGCCGCCCTCGGGCCAGGTGCTGGGATCCTCCGGGTCTGGCTCGGGCGGCTCCTTCACCAAGAAGGGGTCGAAGAGCACGCCCTGGTGTGCCACGGAAAGGGTGATGTCGTCCTCCGACCAGACCAGCTCCAGGCGCAGAGGGCCGGGCTTCTCGCCGGCGTAGGCGTGGCGGCAGACGTTGCAGATCATCTCGGCGAGGGCCAGGCGCAAGTCGGCTGCCCGTCGCTCGGACAGGCCCCAGGCCACCAGGTGTCGAGCGGCTTCTTCGGCCAGATCGTGGGTGCTGTCAATCGTGGCTTCAGCCCGTGTGACGACGAAGCGCTGGGGCAGGGTCATCGATCGATGGCAGCCGTGGCGTCTTCGTACACGGTGAACACCCGATGGAGTCGGGTGAGCTCGAGCACGCTGCGCACTGCTGGAGTGAGACCACACAGAGCGACGTCTGCCTCGTTCTTGCGCGCGGCCAGCAAGGTGGAGACCAGCGCGGCCAGACCAGACGAGTCGATGAAGCTCACCGCTTCCATGTCGACCACGAGTTTCATGGAGCCGTCGGCCAGAAGGTCCTGCAGGGCCTTCTTGACTGCCGGGGCTTCCCTGGCGTCCAGGCCGCCCGCCAACTCGATCACCGCGAGCTGTCCTTCCTTCTTGCTGCTGATGTCCATCGAACGACTCCGTTGTCTGCGAGCTGTCTGTAGAGGGGTGGCACGCCATGGGAGCGCCCACACCGGAGTGACATCGGGCTCATGAACGACTGGTCTTGAGGCTCCTTCGGCGATTCGATAATCAGCAGTCGATATTCAAGTTCAGCTGGGCGCCCGCCGAGGAGGGCTGCGTGAACACCGAGACAGCTCAACAACGTTCCGCCGACTCTGCAGTCGGCGACGAGGTCCTTGCGGCCCAGTTCTTGCAGCGCGACCTGCGCTTGCGCCTGCGTTTCGTTGTCATGCGCACGGCCTGGTTCACGGTTCTCGGAGGCACTCGCGTGCTGAAACGACTGCTCGACGTGGCTGGCTCTGCCGTGCTGCTCGTTCTTCTCGCACCCTTGTTTGCTGTGGTGATGCTGGCGATTCGGATCGAATCCCCCGGGCAGATCTTCTTTGCCCAGACCCGCGTGGGCAGGCGGGGGCGGCTCTTCACCATGTTCAAGCTGCGCTCCATGTTCGTGGATGCAGACGCACGCAAGGCGGAGATGACCGAGCAGAACGAGATGGACGGCGGCGTGACCTTCAAGATGAAGCACGACCCCCGGGTCACCAGGGTGGGGCGGCTGATTCGCAAGCTCTCCATCGACGAGCTGCCTCAGCTGTGGAACGTCCTCAGGGGGGACATGTCCCTGGTGGGCCCTCGCCCCCCGGTGCCGTCAGAGGTGGCCGAGTACTCCCTGCTTGATCGCCGCCGGCTCGAGGTCGTGCCAGGCATCACCTGCATCTGGAAGGTCTCCGGCCGGTCCGACATCCCCTTTGATCAGCAGGTCGAGCTGGACCACGAGTACATCCAGAGCCAGACCTTTCTGGGGGACGTGAAGCTACTGCTGCGGACGATTCCGGCGGTGCTGCTGGGCCGGGGAGCCTACTAAAGCCCTCTTTTGCCGTCGATCGCCTCGATGAGGCTGAAGTTCGATGGCGGAACGGGCCGATAGGAGTGACGCATCCGTCCCTCCGTCGTGCCCCCGAGAATTGTCGATGAGAGCCCTGCTGTTCGCAAACCAGCCCGGCACCGCCCTGGCGCCGTTGACCGACGACACCTGCGTCCCGCTGCTGCCCGTGCTCTGCAAGCCGATCATCGTGCACGCCCTGGAGGCCCTGGCAGGGGCCGAGATCGAAGAGGTCTTGGTGGTCATCTCGCCCCACGCCGAACGGGTCGAAGCCGAACTGGGAGATGGCACGCGGTGGGGCTTGCCGCTGACCTACATCACCACGCCCAACGACGTCCCTTGGCCCGACGTGGTCTCGCGCCTGGGCCGCTTCCTGGATGGACAGGAGGAGTTCCTCGCCGTGCGGGCCGATGTCATGCGCTCCGACGGCGGCCTGGCCGAGTTCCTTTCGGTGGCCAGCTCGCGCCCCGAGTCCAACATCGAAGGCGTCGCCTTCAAGGGTGGCGCCGCGGGCCTGCGCCTGGTCCGTGGCTCCTGGGACGACGAATACACGCCCGTGTTGATGGAGTCCACGTCAGTGGTCCCCGTGATCGATCACGCCTCTCTCCTGGCTGCGAACTGTCGTGCGGCCGCAGGAGAGCTGGGCTCCCAGTGGATCGGCGGTCACGCCATCGCTGAGGGCGTGCGCATCGGTTCCCACAGCGAGATCGCCCGGGATACCCTGCGTTCCCCGCCGTTCTTCGCCGACGAAGGCGTCAAGGTTCGCCCCGGCGCGCAGCTGGACGGACCGGTGGTGCTGGGCCAGAACGTCATCGTGGACGAGGGCGCTGTGATCCACAACGCCATGGTCATGCCCAACACCTACGTGGGCCGGCAGGTCGAACTGCGCAACGCCATCGCCTGGCGCAAGCAGCTGATCCGCGTGGACCTGGGCACATCGACTCGCATTGACGATCCGTTCCTGTTGGGCGATCTGTCGGACAGTCCGGCCTTCCGCGCCGTGAGCGATTGGGCTCAGCGCATCGCGGCCGGTGGCTTGCTCTTGCTCAGCGCGCCGCTCTGGCCCGTGGTCACCGTGGCTTCACTGTTCAGCGCTCCGGGTCGACCGTTCCGCAAGGTGGAACTCCTGGGCAATCGCAGACAGCTGACCCCGGGTGCTGCGGACCGCGGCACCCGCCAGCCCTTCACCTACTGGGAAGCCGCCCTGCCCGTGCCGTTCTTGAGCGGCCTGGGGCGCCTGGTCTCCGTGATCAAGGGCGACCTGGCGCTGGTGGGCGTGCGGCCTCTGTCCGCAGAGCGCACCGACGAGCTGCAAGACGAATGGCAGCTCGGCCGTGAGAGCGCCCCCGTGGGACTGGTCGGTCCTGCCCACGCCCATGGCGAGAGTGAAGAGGAGAAGCTGCTCCTCGAAGCCCTCTTTGCCCAGGGCGAGGGAGACTGGAAGGGGCTGAGCATTCTGAGCTCGTCCCTCTCCGCGCTGTGCTCCGGTGCGGCCTGGAAGACCCGGGCCAGCTTGCCGGTCTGAGGCCCGGCCCGCTCTTCCCACAAGCACCGATTCTCCTTGCACTGCAGCCCCCGTCCGATCCTCGCGACGAAGCTGGTGGGAGTGTGGAGGCTGCTAGCTCTCGGAGCGCGGCAGGCCCAGTCCCAGGCCGCGGTAGCGCTTGGACTGGAAGACGAGGCGCACCAGGTGCCGAGCGTCGTTCAGGTAGCGACCGAGCAGGCGACGAGGTTCCATCATCCAGCGGAAGAACCATTCGAGGCCGAGCTTCTGCCAGATGGCCGGGGCGCGACGGACGCGGCCGGTGATGAAGTTGAACGTCCCGCCCACGCCGATGGCCAGGCGGCAGTTCATGTCGGAGAGATAGTGGTGGATGAAGAAGTCCTGCTTGGGACAACCGAAGCCCACCAGGACCAGATCGGCGCCTGACTCGGCCACAGACCTGGCCACGGCGCGACAGGCGTCCTCTTCTGCCAGGTTGACCATGGGGGCCGACTGCCCGGCCACGATCAGTTCGGGGAAGCGCGCCCGCAGGATCTCGATGGTCTCCTTGCCTGCTTCATCGCTGCCGCCCAAGAAGTACACCGAGCGGCCCCGGCGTGCGGCCTCGCCTACCAGGGGGACCACGAAGTCAGCGCCGGCCACACGTTCGGCGATGGGTTCGCCCGCCAGGTGAGAGAGCCAGACCAGGGGCGCCCCATCAGCTGTGACGAGGTCAGAGAGCAACAAGGTCTGCTGCAACTGCTCGTCGTCGTGGGCCAGGGCCAGAAAATCGAGATTGGCGGTGGCCACCCGGCGCACTCCCATGGGGTCGTCCAGCCAGCTACCCATGAGCGAAATGGTGTCGGCGAGCCCCAGTCGAGAGACGAGAACGCCTCCCAGGGGGACAGTGGCCAGGTCGCTATGGGGATGCTGGTCAGACACAGATCGATCCTCTGGAGAGTGCGGGCGATACCCGGGAGGAGGGGCCTCCCTCATCGTTCATCGAATCGGGAGCATGTGCGCCTGAAGATCGATTCGCCGAAGTGCCGATGAGCCGGGTGCCTGCCCACCCACATCCCTCAGATCCTTTCCCGATGCACGTGCTGACCCGCTCTCGTTTGACCTGGCTGTGCGCCCTCTTGTTGTGCCTGTCACCAGGCTGTGTTGCCGACGGCGGCGGCTCGCCCGTGTGATGTACGACCTCGATGCGCCCGACTACGTGGTGGCTGACGAGCTCTTTGATCAGGCGGGTCCCACGGGGGGAGGAGCCTCGCCCCTGGTGGCAACCGTCGATGGGCAGTACAGGCTCGGTCCCGCCGACGTCTTTCAGCTGGACGTGTGGAACAACCCTGAGCTCTCGGGGGAGTACATCGTCGGGCCCGACGGTGCCTTCACCCTGCCGCTCTACGGCGTGATCATGGTGGGCGAGCGGACCCGCGCCGAGTCAGCGGAGCTCATCGCCGAGAAGCTCAGAGGGGACTACACCGACCCTCAGGTGTCGATCCTGCTCAGGGCCTACAACAACAACAACGTCTTCGTCCTGGGACAGGTGACGTCGCCCGGTGTCTACAAGCTCGAGGGCCAGCCCCGCCTGCTGCAGGTGCTCAGCCGCGCGGGAGGCGTGCTGAACAACGCTGACCAGACCGACATCCTGATCACTCGCGGCAACGAGATGGTCATCCGCATCAACCTGTACGAGCTGCTGCGGCAAGGCAACCTGGCCCTGAACATCCAGCTGCTGCCCAACGACATAGTCTACGTACCTGACGACGAGCAGCGCGTGGTGACCGTGATCGGGCAGGTGCACGCGCCGGCCATGATCCCCTTGCATGAGCGGCTCGATCTGCTGACCGCCCTGACCTACGCCGGCAGCATGACCGAGAACGCGGTGATGTCCGAAGTGAGAGTGGTACGCCCCCTGGACGGCGGCAGGGTGCGGGTGATCACCGTGGACGTCGAGCGCATCTACACCGACGGTGCGCTGAGCGCCAACATCCAGCTCCTGCCAGGGGACACGGTCTTCGTTCCCGAGCGGGGCATCTCCCAGTTCAACTACGTGTTGCGACAGATCTCCCCGGGTCTGTCCACGTACCTGGTCTTCGATTCCGTGGACAAGGCGCTCAACGAATGACCGAGGGCGAAGACCACAAGTCGCTGCTGGGTGGGCCGGCGGAGCGGGCCGAGCATCTGCTCGACCAGTTCTCGGTGAAGTACCTGATCGAGATCGTCTTCCGTCGCAAGCGGGTGATCATGCTCTGCGCGGTCATCGTGGGCATGTTGGCCGGGGTGGGCTCCGTGCTCATGCCAGAGGCCTACAAGTCGAGCACCTTGATCCTGGTGGCCAGTGACGACGTGCTCAACCCCCTGGTGCGCTGGCAGACGGCCGTGAGCCTTTCGGTGAGCGACCGCCTGGGCTCGTTCCAGAAGATCCTCTACTCGCGCACATTGCTCGAAGGGGTGGTGGCCGATCTGGAGCTGGCAGGTCCTGATCCGGACCAGCTGCAGATCGAACGCATGGCTGGCGAGGTGGCGGGGGCGGTGCTGACGACCCAGTCGGGCTCCGAGTCGTTCACCATCGGCGTCACCTGGGATGACCCTCAGTTGGCCAAGGACATCGTCGAGGCGGTGACCTCCCGATTCATCGAGATGTCCCTGGACGGTGACCGGCGCGAAGCGACCACCGCGGTCGACTTCATCGCCCAGCAGATGGATTTCTACGCCGATCTGTTGGGCAAGACCGAGACGGATCTGCGCACCTTCAAGGAGGCGAACCCCGACAAGCTGCCGACCCAGATCGGGTCCATCGAAGGGGAGCTGAAGAAGTACAAGGAGCTTCTGGTCACCGCAGAGGTCCAGTCGAAGCAGCTGGATCTTGAGGTCGGGCTGCTGAACGACCGCCTGCAGGGCGAGAGCCCCATGGTGATCCAGAGTTCCACGTTCGTGCACTCGACGCCTTACCGGTTCGAGTACCAGAACATGAACATCCGCCTGATGGCCATGCTGCGCCAGAAGACCGAGGATCACCCGGACGTGATCAAGGTGCGCAAGAACCTGGACGCGCTGGTAGACCTGATCGATCAGGAGCGGGCGGAGGGCGAAGCCTCCGAAAGCCAGGAGGTGCGCTCGCCCATCTTTCAGCAGGTCACGGCCAAGCTGCAGGACACCATGGTGGAGCTGCAGTCGTCCCAGCTGAAAGAGAAGGAGTACACGCGCATCGTCGCCGACCTGGAGGCGCGGGCCGCAGAGATCCCGGCCAGTGAGATGGCCCTGGAGAAGATGGTCCGGGACGTGAAGGTCACCCGGGAGATCTACGAGACCCTGCGGCTGAAGGTCGAGCAGGCCCGCATCAACCAGGAGATCGAACTCTCCAGCCAGTCGAACCGCTTCCAGATCCTGGATGAGCCGCGGGTGCCCCTGACCCACTCCAACCCTAACCGCCCGTTGATCCTGATCGGTGGCCTGATCGCCGGTGTCGCCCTGGGCTTCGGGCTGTGCTTCCTGTTCGAGTTCCTCGATCCCGCCATCGTGCGCATCGAAGAGGTGGGGCGGTCGTTCTCAGACAAGGTGCTGGTGACCCTGCCGAAGCTCCACGTATGAAGCTGCTGCGCCTCCCCTCCTTCACGTCGAGCCCCTGGACGCAGCGCCTCGTCGGTGTGCTGCGTGTGACCTGGCTCGTGCTGACGTTCGGCTTCCGCATGGGCATGAAGTCCGTTCGGGCCGTGCTGGGGACGCGTCGGTTCAACATGCCTGAGAGCTTCTCTCGCGAGCTGATCCTGAGCGTTGAGGACTTCGAGTCGGCTGATCCCGGGAACCAGAAATTCGACCCCGTGCAAGGCCTGTTGGAGCAGTTGCGCAAGCTGTATCTGGCCTTGGAACCGCACCTCGACGAGTGCCGTTCCCTGGCTGTGTGCTCACCGAACCCTCGGGAGGGCAAGAGCACCATCGCCACCAACCTGGCCATCCTGGCGGCCCACGAGATGGGCCAGAAGGTCGTGCTGGTGGACATGAACCTGCGCACCCCTGAACTGGCCAGGCTGCTCGGCCGTGAGCCGCGCCCGGGCGTGACCGACATCGACGGGGAGTTCAACTGTGCGGGCCTGCTGGTGGAGACCCATGTCCCAGGGCTCGAGCTGCTCCACGCAGGCGAGCTGATCGATCGTCCGGGCAAGCTCCTGGCCTCCGGTGTGGCGGGGGTGATCAAGAAGCAGCTGGTGGGCCGGGGCTACCTGGTGATCTTCGACACGTCTCCCATCAACACCTCGGTGGACGGCCGCCTCGTGGCCGCGGAGGCAGACGGCGTGATCACCGTGGTCAAGCTGCAGACCACCAAGAAGACCCAGCTGGCCACCTATTACCAGCAGCTCAAGGGCTGTCGCTTCCTCGGCGTGGTCTGCAACTACGACGAGTTCTGGATTCCCAACTGGATCTACCGGCTGCTCTAGCCGGTACGCGCTGCTGATGAAGATGATCATCCTCTTCTCGATCTTCTGCGTGCTCCTGGGCTTCAAGGCCGAGAAGCTCGACCGCTGGACGATCGGGACCGTGGCTGTCTTCACCATGCTCAACCTGATCCTGGCCTACCTGGGCTTCGACTGAGCCATGTCGCTCCGGGTCGCTCCAGCGCAGAAGGGCCCCGTCGTCCTCCAGGGCGTGGCCATCGTGTCGCTCTCTGCGGTGATGGCGGCTCTTGTGTTGCTGATGAACGGCAACGCCATCCTGGCCGTGGCCCTGGTCTTCGGCCTGGCGGGCTTCACGCTCATGCTGGTGCGCCCCGACTACTGCTTCGCCTTCTTCATCTTCGCGGCCATGGTCTTCGAGCAGTTCCAGATCTTCGGGTTGGAGCAGCCGGTCACCCTGAAGGTCATGTTCTTCGAGAACTTCAACAACTCCCTGGGCATCCCCGTGCCCACGAACCCGGTGGTGATGTTGCTGGCGCTCATGGCGGGATCCTGGCTGATCAAGCGCCTGGCCCTGCGCCACCTCGACGTCCAGCCCATCCGCATGTGGTGGCCGCCCCTGCTCTACGGCGGCGCGTTGCTGCTGTTCTCGGTCTATGGATTCCTGCGGGGCGGCGACATCATGATCGCCCTGTGGGAGATCCGGGCGCTGATGTACATGCTGGTCACCTACTTCGTGGGCAGCCAGATCATCCGCACAGACCCACAGATTCGCCTGGTGATCTGGGCGCTGCTGGCGGGCATCGCCATCAAGGGCTTTCAGGGCATCTGGCGCTATGTGGTCGACCTTGGCGGCTCCCTGGGGGATATCGAGGCCATCACCGGCCACGAAGACGCGGTGTTCATGGCCACGGTGTTCGTGCTGTCCCTGTGCCTCTGGCTGTTCAAGGGGCCGCGGAACATGCTCATGTTCCAGTTGGTCACCTTCCCCTCTACGTTTCTCACCTTCCTGTTCGCCCAGCGCCGTGTGGCCTACGGCGCCCTGGCCTTCGGCATGATCATCGTCTTCGGCTACATCCCGGCGAAGACGCGCAAATGGGTGCTGACCCACGTGATGATCCCGGCCATCCCCCTGGTGGCTCTGTACGCGGGGGCCTTCTGGAACAGCGGCAGCGGCCTGGCGATGCCGATCCGTCAGGTGAAGGAGATCTTCGAGACCGGCGAGGAGAACCGCAGCAACCTCTATCGCGACATCGAGAAGATCAACCTGATCGCCACCATCCGTGAGTCGCCGCAAGGGGTGGGCTTCGGCAAGAAGTACAAGATCGTCGTGCCTCTGGATGCCGTGGACTTCCCGCTCTGGGAGTACATCCCGCACAACTGCATCCTGTGGATGTGGTGCAAGATGGGCTTTCTCGGGTACTGGACCTTCTGGATCTTCTTGGGTCTGTTGATCGTTCAGCTGACCATCGACTTCAGGCACACGAAGGACCCGCTCTACAGGTCGGTTCAGGTGATGACGATAGTGTTCATCGTCAACCAGCTGATCGTGGCCAACTACGACCTGCAGCTCACCTTCTATCGCAACATGATGTACTTCGGAGGGATGTTCGCCCTCTGCGTACCCATTCGCCTTCTGGGCGGGGCGGCAGCGGCAGAACAGCGCATCAAGGATGGCATTGGCGATGGCATCGGCGACGGTCTGGTCATCGAGGCCGAAGTGCTGAAACAGATCGAGGCCGACGTGCCAAACCAGGAGGACCTGCCGTGAGCGTCACTCGCCGAGTGGTCCAGAACCTGCTCTTCTCGGGCGGGTCGCAGGTCGTGACCTGGGTGCTGACCTGGGTGCTGGTGATCATGCTCCCGAGCCACCTGGGCACGGAGGGTTTCGGCCAGCTGTTCTTTGCCGTGTCCGTGGGCATGATGGCGGGCATCTTCGTCGACCTGGGCATGAACACGTACCTGGTCAAGGAGACGGCGAGTGATCGCGATCGGGCGCCGGAGCTGCTGGCCCAGGCCTTGACCCTCAAGCTCATGCTCTCGGCGGTGGTCTATGGTGGGCTGGTGCTGGCCGTGGGCTTGATGGACCTGGCTCCCGAAGCCCTCGCCGCCGCACGCATTCTCGGTCTCGGCTTCATGCTGGGTCAGCTGGGCATGACCTTCGCGTCGTTCTTGAACGGCATGGAGATGGCCCGCATCCCGGCCTTCGGCCTGATCGTCGAGAAGTCGTTGCTCACCGGCGGCTGCGTGGCCCTGTTGCTGTCGCGCTTCGGCCTGATCGCCGTGGCCTGGATGCACGTCATCGCTGCCCTGGGCTCACTGGTGTTTCTGGCCTGGCGCACCTATCACCTGGTGCCCTTCCGCCTGGGGATCACCCGCGAGCAGGCCAAGGGGCTGCTGAAAGGCGCCTCGCCCTTCCTGGTCTGGCTCATCTTCGGCGAGATCTACGTGCGCATCGATGTGCTCATGTTGGCCTCCATGACCAGTGAGAGCGTGGTGGGCTGGTACGGCGCCGCCTTCCGTCTCTACGCGACGTTGCTATTCATCCCCAACATCTTCATGACCACCGTGTTTCCTGCGCTCACGCGCAAGTTCTCTGGCCCGGACGAGTCGGCCAGCGCTGCCTCCCGGCGCACCCTCAACATGATGCTGCTGGTGTCCGTGCCCGTGGGTTTCGGGCTGGCCCTGGTGGCTCGCCCCGTGGTGGCGCTCTTCTTCGGCTTGGAGGAGTTTCACCACTCGGTGGAGAACATCGAGATCTTCGGTCTCTCGATCATCCTGGTCTGCGTCGACGTGGTGCTGGGGTCCATCTTGATCGCCAAGAATCGTCAGCGGGCCTGGTCGCTCTGCGCTGTGGGCGCCGCGGTGCTGAACCCGTTGATGAACCTGGCCCTGATCCCCTGGGCCCACGGTGCCATGGGCAACGGCGGCTACGGCGCGGCCCTGGCCACCCTGGCCACCGAAGCGTTCATGCTGGTCTGCGCGGTGAAGCTGCTGCCCAAGGGTCTGTTCAACCGCGCCAGCCTTGTCACCGGCGGCAAGGCATTTCTCTCCGGCTACGCCATGATCGTTGTGGTCGGTGCCATGTCGCTCACCGGCCTGGTGCCGATCATTCTCGTGGGCGGTGTGACCTACGTGTCCTGCGCCCTGCTCCTGGGTGTCCTGCCGCGGTCGGACACGGCCCATCTCAAGCACGCCCTGTTGAAGAGGTCCTGACATGTGGCTCACTCGCCTCGCTGCCTACCTGACCAACGCCGTGGTCTCCCACGTGCCGTCGTACACTTTGCGCCACGCCTGGTATCGCTTCGTGGTGGGCGCTGCCATCGCCGAGGACGCGTCCGTGTTGATGGGGCTGCGACTCTACTTCTACAGGCTCTGCGGCCGCGGTGACGGGGGCCTGGTCATCGGCGCTCGCACCATCGTCAATCGTGATTGCTACTTCGATCTGCGGGGAGGCATCGAGATCGGTGAGAACGTGTCCATCTCCCCCGAGGTCTCGCTGATCACGTCTCAGCACCTGGCAGACGACCCGGCCTTCGGCATCGAAGACCTGGCCATCGTCATCGGCGATCGGGCCTGGATTGGCAGCCGGGTGACGATCTTGCCTGGCGTGACCATCGGCGAAGGCGCTGTGGTGGCCGCTGGTGCCGTGGTGGCAAGAGATGTGGAGCCCTTCCAGATCGTGGGGGGCACGCCCGCCAAGCACATCAAGGACCGCAGCCACAGTCTCGACTACCAGCTGTCCTTCAGGCCCCTGTTCGAATAGGCCCGCCGCGTTCGAACGACCTCGGGGGATGCCGTGTGGCCTGACCTGGGCCTGACCTGGGCCCGACCTGGGCCCGACCTGGGCCTGACCTGGGCCCGACCTGGGCCGGGCGCAGCGGACGGGCCTTGAGTGGGGCGGCCGTTCCGGTCGATACGAACGGAGCCTCTCCTCCCGGGCCATGGGCTGCCCTCGACGCTCCTCCCCAAGACCTCCTGCCATGAATCGCGTCATGCTTGTTCCCGCCGAGACGGAACGCATTCGCCAGGAGTTCGAGCGCGGCGATCATCCCCGGGTCGACTTCATCGAGATGGCTCGGGAGATGGACGCGGAGATCCTCAGCTGGTCTCACCTGCAGGGCGCCAGCTGGCCCCTGCGCCTCGCTCGCCTGTGCTGCGGCCGCAACGTGGCCCTGGCCCTGTACGGATTCACCCGCCAGGCGAGCTGCTACTTCGTCACTGCGGAGAGCGTCGCCCTGCCACTGGCCGCCCTGCTGTTGCTGAGCGGTCGCCGCCCAGGACACGTGCTCATCGGGCACCGGTTGTCCTCGCCCAAGAAGGCCCGGCTGATGAAGTTGCTGGGACTCTGCCGGGCCATGACGGACATCGTCACCTACAGCCGTGACCAGATTGAATTCGGCCAACGGCAGCTGGGCTTCGACCGACGTCAGCTGCATCACATCCAGTTTCAGACCGATCCCCAGTTCTTTTTCCCGGATGACGCCGTGGAGCGCTCGCCGCGCCAGGTGGTGGCGGTGGGCCGTGAGCTGCGGGACTACCCCACCTTGATCGACGCTGTGCGGGGCATGGACGTGGAGCTGACCATCGTGGGCAGCTCGCCCTGGTCCAAGAGCAGAGACCTGATCGATGACCTGGATCTACCAGCGAACGTGACCCTGCGCTCCGGCCTGAGCTGGATCGAGCTGCGACGTCTCTACAGCGGCGCCTCCCTGGCCGTGGTGCCCTTGCAGGACGTGGACTCGGCGGCGGGGGTCACCTCGATCTTCGAATCCCTGGCCACGAGCACGCCCGTACTGGTCTCCTCCACCAGCGGCATCGCGGACTCCATCGCGGATGTGCCTGGCGTGATCACCGTGCCCCCCTGCGACCGGCGGGCCATGACAGAGGCCATCGACGGAGCCTTGGCCAACAGCTCCGCGTTGAACGTCGCTGCCCAGGCGGGCCGGCAGGTGGTGGAAGACTCCCGCAGCCTGGACCTCTTTGTCGAACAGATGCAGCAGATCGTGGCCAACGCTGAAACGGAATGCGCCGCATGAATGTCGTCTCACCCTTCGCACGTCTGTTGCGCGGCCACAGCCCCATGGACGCCTTGCGCCAGCTCTGGCCCCTGCTCTCTGCCCGGCTGTGGCTGACGTCGTTCACCGAGGTGGGGCGCCTGGTGCGCACCTATGGTCGCCCTCGGGTGACCAACCTGGGCGGCGAGCTGACCATCGGCGAGCGTTCGACCGTCTTCTCGAACACCGTGCGCTCCGAGTTCGTGGTGCATCCCGGCGGACGCATCACCATCGGCAGCCGGGTGTTTCTCAACTACGGCGCCTCGATCTCGGCCCATGAGCTCGTGGCCATCGGCGACGGCTCCCAGATCGGTGCCTACGCCAACTTCATGGACAACGACTACCACAAGGTGGGCGATCTCTCCGCGCCGTCCGAGTCTGGTGCCATCGTGCTGGGACGCAACGTCTGGCTCGGTGTGCGCGTGGTCGTGCTCAAGGGCGTGACCATCGGCGACAACGCGGTCATCGGCGCTGGCAGCGTGGTGACCAGATCGGTGCCGGCCAACTGCCTGGCGGCGGGAGTGCCGGCGAAGATCATCAAGCGCTTTGAGGCTCCGGACGAAGCGCAGCAAGGCGAGGCCCCATGACCATGGCACTGACACTGTTGCTGGGTCTGTCCGTGACGCTCGTCCTCGCGGCCAGCCTCTACCTGGCCATGCTCACCGTGGTGGCGCTCATCCCGTCGCGGGTGGGTGAGGGTTCGGGGCCTCGTGCCAACCGCTTCGTGATCGTCATCCCCTCTCACGACGAAGAGCTGAACATCGTGCCGGTGGTGGAGGGGCTGTTGACCCTCGATTACCCGGAGCAGCTGGTCGACGTGGTGGTCGTGGCAGACAATTGCAGCGACGAGACCGCAGGCCGCGCTCGTGCCGCGGGCGCGCAGGTGATCGAGCGAGTGGACGCCGAGCGCGTCGGCAAGGGCTTCGCGCTGCAGGACAGCTTCGCCGAGCTGCTCACCTGGGACCAACGCTACGACGCTTTCGTCGTGCTGGATGCAGACTCGATCGTGTCCCCCAACCTGCTCAGCTCCTTCGACACGAAGCTGGCCGCTGGCAAGCACGTCATCCAGGCCCATTACGCGGCGCTGAACCCGGACGACAACTGGCGCACCACGCTCATGTCAGCTGCTCTGGCCGCGGTGCACATGCTGCGCCCCGTGGCCAGACGACGCCTCGGACTCTCCGTGGGACTGAAGGGCAACGGCATGTGTTTCAGCCGTGAGATCATCGAGCGCTTCGGCTGGCCCGCCCACTCGATCGTGGAGGACGCCGAGTTCACGCTCACGCTCTGGGAGCACCAGCTGAAGGTGGACTTCGCCCGCGAGGCCACGGTGAGCGCGCAGATGCCCGTCGGCGCCGCCGAGTTCGCCACCCAGCGGGCTCGCTGGGAAGGGGGCCGCACAGCCCTCTTCGCCCAGGCCTGCCGGCGTTTCGTGCCCAAGGTCCTGGGGAGTCGCGACTGGGTGGCCTTCGACCTGCTGGCCGAGCTGGCCATCCCGCCGTTGAGCCAGTTGGTGGCCCTGACGTTGTTCCTGTTCGGTACCGCCGGTGGCCTGGCCTGGGCGGGGCAGATGCCCTGGTGGCCCGCCGCCCTCGCGGCCCTGTCCATGTCCCTGCAGGTGGGCTACGTGGCGGGGGCGTTGCGGCTGGTGAAGGCCCCACGTTCGACCTGGGTGGCCTTGGCCTGGGCTCCCCTGTTCATCGTCTGGAAGCTGTGGCAGAAGTTGATCCGCGCAAGCAAGCCAGGCACCTGGATTCGCACGGGACGCACCCGCATCGAGAGCTGAGGGCGCCCTCAGCAACTCGTCACCAACAACAGCGCGGGGCGCACTTGGCCCGTGGTAATGTCGGCGACTGAGGGCTGGGCCCCCTGGCCACGATTTGCGCTGCCCCAACCCCCTGCGTTGCCCCAACTCCCGCGTTGCCCCAACCCTTGCGCTGCCATTGAAGTCCTCCTTCTTGTTGAGAGTCACCCATGTTGACTGAGCCCGATCGCCTCCCTTGCTTCAAGGCCTATGACCTCCGGGGCCGCGTCCCCGACGAGCTGAACGCCGACCTGGCCCGAGCCGTGGGCAAGGCCTTCGTCACCAGCTTGGGGGCGCGTAAGGTCGCCGTGGGCTACGACATCCGCCCGAGCAGCCCCGAGCTGTCGGCCGCGTTGATCGAGGGGCTGACCGCACAAGGTGCAGATGTCATCGACATCGGCCAGTGCGGCACGGAGATGATCTACTTCGCAGCCCAGCATCTCGAGTCAGAGGGTGTCGATGGGGGCATCATCGTCACCGCCAGCCACAACCCGTCCGACTACAACGGCATGAAGCTGGTCACCAAGGGCGCTCGGCCCGTGAGCGGCGATACGGGGCTGAACGCTATCGAGCAGCTCGTGGTGCACGGTGAGTTTCCCACCGCCGAGCGCCAGGGCACGGTGACCCAGCGTTCGATCCTGGAGGACTACCTCGATCACCTGCTCAGCTACATCGACGTCTCTGTCTGCCGGCCTCTGCGCATCGTCTCGAACGGTGGCAACGGCTGCGCCGGCCCGGTGGTCGAAGCCCTGGCCAAGCGCCTACCCTTCGAAATCATCCCCGTCTATCACGAGCCGGACGGCAGCTTTCCCCACGGCGTGCCCAACCCGCTGTTGCCCGAGAATCGCACGCCCACCACGGAGGCCGTGCGCGACCATGGCGCCGACCTGGGCCTGGCCTGGGACGGAGACTTCGATCGCTGCTTCTTCTTCGACGAGAAGGGCGGCTTCATCGAGGGCTACTACATCGTGGGCCTGCTGGCGGCCGAGCTGCTGCGGTCCCACCCCGGCGAGAAGATCATCTACGAGCCCCGCCTGACCTGGAACACCATCGAGTGCATCGAGGGGGCGGGGGGCGTGCCCGTGCTGACCAAGACCGGCCACGCCTTCATCAAGGAACGCATGCGCAAAGAAGATGCGCTGTACGGCGGTGAGATGAGCGCTCACCATTACTTCCGCGACTTTGCCTATTGCGACAGCGGCATGATCCCCTGGCTGCTGGTCTGCCAGCTGATCTCACGGACGGGCAAGACCCTCAGCGAGCTGGTGCAGGACCGCCAGCAGCGTTTCCCCGTGAGCGGCGAGCTGAACACGAAGATCGCCGACCCGCAGGGGGCTTTGGCACACATGCGAGCGGTCTACGAGCCCCTCGCCGAGCGCCTCGACACCACCGACGGCCTGGCCTTCGAGTTCGCCCAGTGGCGCTTCAACGTGCGGCTGTCCAACACCGAGCCCGTGGTGCGCCTCAACGTGGAGACCCGGGGCGACCCGGAGCTGCTGGTAGAGAAGACCGAAGAGCTGCAGGAGCTGCTGCGTCAGTTGGCCTGAGCCGAGGCCTACCAGGGCGCGCTGAGCGCACCCACCGCAGAGGCGATCTGTTGCATGAGCGCCGGGTCGGGTTCGAAGCCGACCCGCGCCATGGAGCAGCAGATCGCGATGAGGTCTTCGACTTGCGGCCTGCCGTTGGGGTTGCGCGTGCCTTCGAGCAGCGCGTTGCGGTAGACGGTCATCGCCGCAGCTTGTTGGCCCATGACGATCAGGGCTTCGGCCACCGGCAGCAAGGTTTCGCTGCGGTAGATGTCCACGATCTTGCCTCGCTCCTCTGCGAACAGGCTCAATGCTGCGCTGGTGAGAAGCTGGGCTCGCTCGGTGTCGCCAGCGAGGTGACGCAGCTCGGCCATCCGTCCGAGCATGGCGACGCGGTGTTCTGGCAGCCACTCGACCTCATCAGCGAGGGCGGAGGCCTCATCGAGCAGCTTGCGGGCCTGGGCCTTGTCGCCGTGAGCGTTCGCCATGCTGGCGAGCTCGTGCAGCACGTCGATCCAGACCTGGCGGGAGACACTCGCCGCGCCACGGTCGAGGGTGATTTTGATGTCGCGGCGAGCCTGCTCGTCGTCGTAGAAACGATCAAAGAGCCGCAGGCCGGTGGCCATGGTTCCGCGCACCTGGTCAAAGACCCCGCCGTCGATGACGGAGCTGAGCCGCGCGAGCTCGGTGGGCAAGTCGCCGATGGGCAGCTGATCGGCCTGCGTCGCTGTGACGCGGCCGACCTCGGCGTCTTCGATCCCTGAGATGTGGCGGGCGACCTCTTCATCGCGCCCGAGCCAGACGTAGACCTGGGCGAGCTTCGCGTGGATGCGATCGCTGCGCCAGCGCTGACCGGAGCCCTCCTCGGCCGCTTCCTCGGCGATCTGACTGACGGTGCTCAGAGTCTGCTGCAGCTCTTTCTCGGTGGCGCCGTGCCGGACACGGTAGCCAGCCCAATCGGCCAGGGCGGAGCCACGTCGCCAGTTGGCGATACGCCCAGCGGCTGCCAATGCACGCTCCGGCTGATCGAGCAGCAGGCAGGTGTTGACAACAACTTCTTGCAGTTGAGAGCGACTCTTGATGTGCGGCTGCGCTGGCAGTTTGCTCGCAGCGGCCAGGGCCAGGTCGAGCAGTTGGCTCTGTGAGGGCAGCATCGACCGTGCCTCTTGGCTGGCCACGCCGGCACTCACCCGTTGGGGCTGGGGGGCGGAGGCGTCGGACGGCATGCAGAGCAGGGCCAGCGCAGGGAGAAGCAGCATGATCCTCATGGTGGTCGCCTTCTTGCGAGAGGTGGTTTGGAGCGGGATGGGCCCCCGCCCGGAGAGTCCGGGCGGGGGCCGAAGGTGACGGTCAGCGACCACTGTGGCGGAGCTGGTCGTTGGCCATCAGGCGATCAGGGGGTTAGGCCCACGACCGCGTTGGAGAGGGAGACGCCGTTGTTGGCGCCCCCGTCCTGAATGCCGAACTGCTGCCAGATCTCGATTCCCGCGGGTACCCCAGCGGGCCAGAGGTAGGGCACGTGAATCTCGCCCATGGCGTCGGTGGGGAGGAAGATCAAAGGAAAGAACGGGACGGGCTTGAGCGTGCCACCCTTGAACGGAGCCGGCGTGGTGCCGGGGCCAAGGGCGAGGAACAGCGCGGTGAGGGCGTTGGGTGCGGCGAGCAGGAGGTCCGTCTGGTTGGTGCTGCCCCCGGTCAGGTCACCGCTGGCGGCGAGGATGGGGAAGCCGCTGACACCGGCGAAGTTGCAGCCTTCGTTTGACCAGACATCTGAGGCCGGGGTGAAACCGAAGGCCTGGCTCGCGGTCCAGCCGTCGAGCCAGTCATCGCCGGGAGCGAACGCACCGCGGAACTTCACCGGCTCGATGAAGTCATCGCCAGCGCAGAAGTCCGCAGCCACAAGGGCATCGTTCGCGGGGCGCGGGTCCAGGCCGACGACCTGGGCCATGAGCTTGCCGCCCTTGACCACAGGCGCCGCCCTGGTGACGGACACGATGGGGGAGTTGGCTGGCTCGACCACGTTGTTGTTGGCCGGGTTGAGCACACCCACGTTGGTGGCTTCGGTGTAGGCGTTGGCAGCGAGGTTGTTGTAGAAGACGCTGTCGGTGATCTGAGCCAGCATGCCCGCCGTCTGGGCGTTGTAGGTGCCGGGAGGGCAGTCGTTGGCGTGCACGGGGACGGAGTTGTAAGGAGTCGTCCAGGTGCTGGCCCAAGACAGCGTGCCGTTGTGGCCGTACCCGTTGGCTCCATCGCCATCGACATCGTCGAAGCGAACCAGCTGCTCGCCCAGGTCGGTGAAGACGCAGTTGTGGTACTGGACCCGGGCGTTGTCCCTCCAGGCGGTGCCGCCGTCGCCGTCGAAGAGCTGTCCCACGACGGTGGCGTTGTAGATCACCGTGGTGGTGACGGGCTGCCAATCGGAGTCCTCGGCGCCATCGGTCTCGAAGCAGTTGTCACCGACGCCTGAGCCCTGAGACGCGTCGGCGCTGAAGCCCTGGACGATGAGCACGTACTGCATCTTGCCCCGGTAGCCCTGGTCGATGTCGACGCTGTCGTCACCGATGTTCCAGACACTGAGGTTCTTGAGGTTGACCGTGCCGCCCCAGATCTCGACGCCATCGTCGACGTTGTTCATGATCTCGACGTGGTCGATGTCGGTCTCACGGCCGATGCCCCCAAGAGACAGCCCGTTGAGCTCGTTGTTGAGCCCGATGACCTTGCCGCCGTAGCGCAGGGAGACATGGCTGAGGCTGCCGCTGTCGTCGTCGTCGTTGCCGCCGCCGTAGAGCACCTTGGTGTCGCCCGGGAAAGCCGCGACCAGTCCCTCCATGGCGGCCACATTGCTGGCAGAGCAGGTCGGCGTGTTGCCAGCCGTCGCGTTCTCGGAGATGAAGCCGTCGCCCATGATGGTGATGTTTCCCCACTCGTTCGCGCTCTCACGCCACGTGCCGGTGCGTGGGTCACCGCCGGTCCACGTGGCGGTGTCGGCCTTCGAGGTGAAGATGATCGGGTTGTTCTTGTCGCCCTGGGCGAAGAGCTTGGCGCCCTTGGTGATGGCCAGGCTGCCGCCGATGCCGGTGTCGCTGGCGATGACCGTGCCGGGCTGAATGGTCAGGGTCGCGCCGGGCATGACGTAGATCTGAGTCTGCAGGTTGTAGGTGTTGTCAGAGGTCCAGGTGGTCGACGTGGTGATGTCGCTGGTGACGAGAATCTCGGCTGCCTCCACCGACCCGGCCAGGCCGAACCCGGCCGCCAGGGACAGCGCAGTGTGCTTCAGAAGACTGTTCACGGTGTGCTCTCAGCAAAGGGGATCAACTGCAGCTCATGGCCAGGAGACGCTCTCCCGGTTCCTCGCGCTGTCGTTGAGGCCGGGATGTTAGGGGCGTCTCGTGGGCGATCCGTGAGATGTCCATAAGCGTCTGGTGAGTGAGCAGGAGATGAAGAACGACGGCCTCAGCAGAGCTTCACGGCATCCACACGAACTCTGCACGCGTTCCTCACGATGCTGAACACAATGCAGGCCACACCTTCACTTGGCGGAGTTCAGGATCGCTGTGTCGCACTGGCCCCTTCCCTACGCGTTGTCTTCTCTGCTCTTGCTGCTGTCCGCGAGGGATCTCGCGGCCCAGGAGCAGTTCGGATCCATCCGGGGATTGGTGAACGATCGCGACTTCGAGGTGCCCTTGGGCGCGGCCAGGATCCAGATCGTGGAGAGCGGCAGGGAGGCTGTCAGCACGGACCAGGGCCACTACGTGCTCAGCGAGGTTCCCCCTGGCACCTACACGCTGATCTGCTCGAAGGACGGCTACGTCAAGGCGATCAAGAGCGACGTGGTGGTCACCGGGGGGCAGCTCGCGGAGGTCGACTTCTGGCTCTCAGGCGACTTCGTTGATATGGAGGAGTTCGTCGTCCAGGACATGCTGGGCATGAACATGAACACGGAGGCGGGGCTGCTGCAGCTGCGTTTCGAGAGCCCGGCCCTGATGGACTCGATCAGCGCCGACCTGATGAGCCGCGCGGGGGCCAGCGATGCAGCGAGCGCGCTCAAGCTCGTGTCTGGCGCATCCATCCAGGGTGGCAAGTTCGCCGTGATCCGGGGCCTGCCCGACCGCTACGTGAGTTCGCAGATGAACGGCGTGCGCCTGCCCTCCGCCGATGAGGACACCCGGGCCGTCGAGCTCGACCAGTTCCCTTCAGCGGTGATCGAGAGCCTGCGGGTGAGCAAGACGTTCACCCCGGATCAGCAGGGGGATGCCTCGGGGGGCGCTGTTGACGTGCGCCTCAAGGGGATTCCGGAAGACGGTTCGATCCAGTTCAAGAGCCAGGTCGGCTACAACGATCAAGCCACCGGAGAGCGCAGGTTCTTGACCTTTCGCCAAGGGGGCGGGCAACCCCAGCCCTTGGGCACCAGCTGGGCTGGCGATGTGGGCGTGAGCCATACCCGCGGCCCCTGGGATCACAAATGGACCGTGTCCGCCGGCGGAAAGGAAGAGGTCGAAGACGGGATCACGGTCGGAGGCTTCGCCAGCTTCTACTACGAGCGAGACAACTCCTTCTACGACAACGGCATCCAGGACTCGTTCTGGGTCGAGAGCGCTGGCGCAGGGCTCACTCCCCAAAAGGGACAGAACTCCTCCAGCGATCAGTTCAACACCAGCCTGTTCGACGTGACCCGGGGCAGCCAATCAGAGGAGTGGGGCGGGCTGGCCACCATCGGCGTGGAGACCGAGGACGACAAGATCAACCTGGTCTACCTGATGACCCGCAACGAACAGGACACGGCGACCCTGGCCCAGGACGTGCGGGGCAAGCAGTGGTTCTTCGGCCCGAACTACGACCCTGCAGACACGTCGAACCCTGGCAACTCCAGCCAGTTCATCGAAGCGGCGCCCTACCTGCGCACGGAGACCCTGGAGCACACCGAGCGATCGACGTCCACCTTGCAGCTCAACGGCTCCCATGTGCTGCGCGACCTGAAGCCGGCTGGCGAGGTGTTCGGCGCTCCCGAGCTCGACTGGACCCTCTCCCGCAGCTCGGCCATGCTCGATCAGCCGGACAAGCGTCAGTTCGGCGCGATGTGGCAGCCCGAGTACAGCTTGATCTTCGGTGGCGTCCCCGTGTTCACGTTTCCGGAGCAGTTCTCCACGCTGTTGCCGTCGGACAACACGAACCTCGGCAACCTGCAGCGCACCTGGAAGCGCATCGAGGAGCAGAGCCAGCAGTTCGCGGTCGACTACAAGATGCCCTTCGAGCAGGAAGACGAGGGGCAGGGCTACGTCAAGCTGGGCGTGTTCAACGACCAGGTGGAGCGCAAGTTCGAGCAGGAGTCGTTTACCAACGCGAACGACTTCTTCCAGCAGCCCGGGGGCTTCGATGAGTCTTGGAGCGGCGTCTTCCCTGACCAGAACCACCCCATCGTGGCGTCGGAGTTCGACGTGGACTACGACGGCACCCAGGACATCACCGCGTGGTACGCCATGGTCGACTACCCGGTGACCGAGCAGGTCAAGGTGATCGCAGGAGCGCGGGTCGAGAATACAGAGATCGGCGTGCTCCACAGCGCTGACCCCAATGCCCTCTGGTGGGACATCGACAACCCGGTGCCCGCGCCGATCCAGTTCAGCCTCGACCCCACAGCGGCCAACGTTGACTTTCGTGAGCGGCACATCCTGCCTTCGTTGAGCGTGGTGGCCGATCTCACCGAGGGGCTCACCCTGCGGGCGGCCTACAGCCAGACCATCGCCAGGCAGACATTCAAGGAGCTGTCACCGATCGTGCAGCAGGAGTTCCTTGGCGGGCCCATTTTCATTGGCTCGCCCCGGCTGCAGATGAGCGAAGTCGCCAACTACGACCTGCGCCTGGATTACGAGCCCGTAGAGGGCAGCCTGCTGTCCATGTCCTGGTTTCAGAAGGACATCGACAACGCCATCGAGTACGTGCAGACGGGCATCGACTTCACCTACACGACGCCCGTGAATTATCCCAAGGGCAAGCTCAGCGGCTACGAGATCGAGCTGCGTCAGAGGCTGGCCAACCTGTGGGAACCAGCGGAGGACTTCTCGGTGGGTGTGAACGCCACCTTCATCGACTCGCGGGTCACGCTGCGGGCTGAAGACGCCGCCGACCTGGCCGCCGTGGGCACGCCCATCGCCACCAGGGACATGACCAACGCGCCAGAGTCGCTCTACAACGCCTTCCTCACCTGGGACAGCGAGACCAGCGGCACACAGGCCTCGCTGTTCTACACCCTCCAAGGTGAGTCGTTGGTGGAGGGCGCTGGTGTGGCCAAGGGCAACTTTGTCCCCAGCGTCTACGCGCAAGAGGTGGGCACGCTCAACTTCACCGTCTCGCAGCAGCTGAGCGAGTCCGCGACGCTGCAGTTCAAGGCAAAGAACCTGACCAATCCGAGGATCGACGAGGTCTACCGCTCGCCCTATACCGCCGGCGACGTGACCAGGACCTCATTCACCAGGGGCCGGGAATACACCCTCAGCCTCGCCGTGCGCTTCTAGCGCCATGACCTGGAGTAGACGACCATGAAGGACCGATTCAGACCATGCCCGGGCGCGCCGTGCCCCGGCAGCGAGACGTCGAGATCGCCACACTGGCGGCGGATCTCCATGGCCTGGTGCCTGTGCCTCGCTTGCGGCTTCTCATCGCACGCCGCCGTGCTGGCCAGCGAGGACGGCCCTGCAGTCGACAGCACACGCGCGGCTCTGGAGAAGTGGGTGGAGACCCGGCGCGTCCTCTCGAAGGAGCGCGCCGATTGGGTGTTGGGCCGGGAGCTGCTCGCAGAGCGAGTCGATCTGGTGAAGCGCGAAGTGGAGAACCTGCGCGAGCGGGTGGCCGAGGCCCGAGCGAGTCTGGCGGAAGCCGCGTCGAAGCGAGAAGAGATGCTCAGCAAGCAGGCGGCTCTGCAGAGCGCCTCCACGGCATTGACCGCAAAGGCCGGTGAGCTGGAGTCACGGACCCAGCAGTTGATCCGCCGCTTGCCGGCGCCGCTTCGGGACCGCGTGATGCCGCTGAGTCAGCGGCTCCCAGAGCCCGGAGCCGAGGTGAAACTGTCCCTCTCGGAGCGGTTTCAGAACGTGGTGGGCATCCTGAACGAAGTGAACAAGTTCAACCGGGACATGACCGTCACCAGCGAGGTGCGCACCCTGGCTGACGGCACCACGGCCGAAGTGGCGACGCTCTACGCCGGCCTGGGCCAGGCCTGGTATTGCAGCGGAGACGGCTCGGCTGCCGGCGTGGGCAGCGCCTCGGCGGACGGCTGGGACTGGCGTCCAGCCACTGAATCGGCCGCCGCCATCGAGCGGGCCATCGCCATCCTTGAGAACGAGGTCGTTGCCGAGTTTGTGCAGCTGCCCGTTCTGGTCGACTGACGGAGCCACCACACATGTGCAAGCACAAGATCATGATGACCCTGTTGCTCCTGGGCTCGGCGGCTGCATCGCTCCGGGCTCAGGATGCCGACCTGACTCAGATCAGGGACTTTGCCGATGCTTCCAGTTCTGTCCAGGAACAGCTGGTGATCAGCGTCGAGGAGCTGACCGAGCTGCGCCAGGAGATCACGGCGGAGAAGCTGCCCCTCAATCGGGAGCTGCGTGCCCTGGAGGATGAGCTGCGGCAGGTGCGCAGCGAGTTCCAGCAGGTCACGCGGGAGGTGGACAGCAGCAGCCTCGAGCTGGCCAACCTGCGCAGGGACATCGAGGCTCGCGCCGAAGAGACGGGCTATCTCTCGAACCTGCTGGGCGAGTACGTCCGGGAGTTCGAGGCGCAGCTGCACATCGCTGAGCTACCTCGATACAAGGACGCCGTGGGCGAGGCCCAGCTGGCCCTGGAGAACACGGCGCTCGATCAGGCACTGGTCTATGACGCGCTCATTGCCGTGCTCTCCCAGTCGCTCGACCGGCTCTCCCAGGCGATGGGAGGCACACGGTTCGAGGGCACCGCAGTGGACGAGACAGGTGTGGTCCACGGGGGCACCTTCGTCATGGTCGGGCCCGCAGCCCTGTTTCGCTCGGAGAGCGGTGACGCTGTCGGCACGGCCGAGCAACGCCTGGGCTCCTTGGAGCCCGCCTGCATTCCCTTCGCCTCCTTGGACAACACCATGGCCGCGTCGGAATTCGTCGCCGGATCGGGTGGCGCCTTTCTGCTCGACCCCAGCCTGGGCAACGCGCACAAGATCGCAGCCACAGAGGAGAGCCTTGTCGAGCACATGAAGAAGGGCGGCCCGGTGATGTATCCGATCATCGCCATGGCGGCCGCGGCGCTGCTGGTGGGCTTGGTGAAATGGCTGAGCCTGGCCTGGCTGCGCAAGCCCTCCCGGCGGAGCATCGAGGAGCTGTTGAGCGCCTTGCGGGTCGGCGATGAGGAGGCCGCGCAGTACCAGGTCGGGCAGATCAAGGGCCCCGTGGGTGAGATGCTCGCCGCCGGGGTGGAGCACCTTCACGAGCCCCGAGAGCTGGTCGAAGAGGTGATGTACGAGCGGGTTCTCACGACCAGACTGCGGCTCGACCGTTTCTTGCCGTTCATCTCCATCTGCGCTGCCTCCGCCCCCTTGCTCGGCCTGCTGGGAACAGTGACCGGCATCATCAATACCTTCAAGCTGATCACCGTCTTCGGTTCTGGAGATGTGAAGACGCTCTCTGGCGGCATCTCCGAGGCCCTGATCACCACCGAGTTCGGTCTGATCGTGGCCATCCCCTGCCTGTTGATGCACGCGTTCCTGTCCCGCAAGGCCCGGGGCTCCGTGAGCCAGATGGAGACGGCCGCGGTGTCCTTCGTGAATCAGATCAGCAAGAGGCTCGTGGACGTGGTGGAGCCGGCGCCGCTCCTGACCCTCGCGGCAGCGGGGGAACCCGCCCCTCGCGAACCGGAGCTGGTCTGAGATGCCCACTTGGGATGCCTTGCTGAGTCGTGGTGCAACGGTCTGGACCGAGGCCGAGACGATCTGGCGCTCGGGTGGCTGGGCCATGGTGGCCATCGGCGTCGTGGCCCTGGTCATGTTCGCCATGGGCATGCATGTGTACCTGGGCCTGCGGGCGAAGGGATTCCTGGCAGTGCAGGAGAGCACCTGGCGCCACTGGATCGCCCACCCCGAAGAGCGCAATGGCCCGATCGGTGAGCTGCTCGACTTTCTCACAGGAGGTTCGTCCGTCAGCCAGACGGCCACCTCTTTTGAGCAGATGCGCATGGCCGAAACAGAGCCCTTCGAGCGAGACCTGCGGGTGATGAAGATCTGCGTCAGCGCGGCCCCGCTGGTGGGCTTGCTGGGGACAGTCATCGGCATGCTCTCCACCTTCGGCGCCCTGGCTTCGGGCTCCAGCGGGGACAAGACCATGACCATGATCGCCGACGGCATCTCAGAGGCGCTGATCACCACGGAGACCGGGCTGGTGATCGCCCTGCCGGGCCTGTTCTTCCACTACAACCTTGTCCGCACGCAACAGCGCTACAAGGCCTTTCTCGCCCACCTGGAGACCGTCTGCAATCAGGCACTCCATCGCCAGGTGACCGAGCGCAGGGCAGACCTCTCGCCCGCACTCTCTCTCTGACCCCCGACCACAAACGAGACCATCATGGGACGTTTCAGTAGCGCCATCGCAGACGACGGCGACGACACCGCCATCGACATGTCGCCGCTCATGGACTGCGTGTTCATCCTCTTGATCTTCTTCATCGTCACCACGACATTCGTCGACGAGACCGGCGTGGAGGTGGACAAGCCTCAGGCGGCCTCCGCGTCGCAGCTGGAGAAGAACAGCATCCTCATCGCCCTGACCGGCAAGGGCGAGGTGGTCTATGGGGGCCGCAACATCGGCGTGGGGGGCGTGCGCTCGCTGGTCCAGCGCATGCTGCGCCAAGAGGATCTGCCCGTGATCATTCAGGCCGACCAGGTGTCACCCTCGGGACTGCTCGTGCGCATCATCGACGAAGCGAAGCTGGCCGGTGCCATCAAGGTCAGTGTGGCCACGGCCAAGTCGAGAAACTGAGCGACCTTGAACAGCCACCGCAAGACCTCGTCCCTGCGCATGGTGCTCAGCCGCCTGCTGGTGGTTGCAGGTGCCGCGTCGATGACCCTGGCGTTCTTCCTGGTGTTGCCGCTGATTCAGGCCATCGGCGAGCTGCCCCAAGGCGACACCGTGGTGAGGGCCCTGGAGACCACGGCGCTCCCACCGCCGCCACCCCCTCCCGAACCAGAAGTTGAGCCCGAGCCAGAGCCCGAAGAGACGCCGCCAGAGCTGGCGGAAGAGGCGCCGCCCCTCGATCTGTCTCAACTGGCCCTGGCGCTCAATCCGGGCTTCGGCGACGGCGGCCTGGGCGGGGACTTCGCCATCGATCTGGGCGCGGTCATGCAAAGCCGGGGCGACACGGACGCCCTGTTTTCCCTGGCCGATCTCGACCAGAAGCCCAGGGCGCTCTATCGCCCGAGCCCGGTGCTCAACTCCAAGCAGCGGCGGGCCACCCCGGGCAGCGTCACGGTGGTCTTCATCGTGGATCAGTCGGGCAGGGTCGAGGCTCCCGTCGTGATGAACTCCACTGATCCTGTTTTCGAACGATCGGCGCTGGCCGCCATCAAGAAATGGAAGTTCGAACCTGGCAAGCGCGGAGGCAAGTCCGTGAGGTTTCGCATCCGCCAACCCATCTCCTTCCCGAAGAGCTGACCAACATGTTTCGTTTCAGAGTGTTCTTGTGCGCTGCAGCTGTCGCGGTGGTTCCGAGCTGTGCTTCGCCATCACCCGAGCGAGAGCTGGTCGTCGAGGCCAGCCCGCAGGAGACTCAGCGCTCGTCGGACCCAGCCCCCCCAGCTTCCCCAGGCTCCGCTCCGGTGACGCCGGTCTCGGACAACTCGGCAGTCCTCGCGTCCGCTGCAAAGGCGGGGCTCGATGACACCGTGGCTTCGGTCCTGGCCGACGCACGCTTTCAGAAGCGCTTCGCCGAGAGCTACCTGTCCCAGACAGAGGTCGAGCCTCGTGTGGCATCCAACGAGGTCAGCCAGCTGCAGGCCGTGATGGCTGCCATCGCTGTCGACGCGAAGGACGACGCCCGGGCGCTGTTGGCGAAACACAGGGGCCCGAGCAAGAGCGCTGTGTTCGATTTCACCGCTGGCAACCTGCACTTCCAGGACGAGCGCTACGAAGAGGCGGAGGTCGCCTACGGCGTGGCCATCGAGAAGCACCCCAAGTTTCTCCGAGCCTACAAGAACCTGGGTCTGGTCCATGTGCGCCAGGGTGAGTTCGATGCTTCGGCCAAGGCCTTCACGGCGGTGGTGGAGCTGGGGGGTGCGGACGCCACGACCTACGGCTTGCTGGGCTACTCCTACTCGAACACCGAGAACCACTTGTCCGCCGAGTCGGCCTATCGCATGGCCGTGCTGCTCGACCCCGACACTCTTGACTGGCAGATGGGGCTGGCCCGCACGTTCTTCAAGCTCGAACGCTTCGCAGACGCCGCCTCTCTCTGTGGGACGCTCATCAGCAACGCTCCCGAGCGCTCAGATCTGTGGTTGTTGCAGGCCAACGCATACCTGGGCCTGCAGCAGCCCATGAAGGCAGCGGAGAACTACGAGCTGGTGGATCGCCTCGGGGGTTCGACGGCAGAGAGTCTCAACATGCTCGGAGACATCTACGTGAATGAAGGGCTCGACGACATCGCCGTGGAGCGCTACATCCGTTCCGTGGCTCTCGACGGTGAAGGCAGCCTCGCCAGGCCGCTTCGTGCCGCCCGAGTGCTCACGGCCCGCGGGGCGCTGCGCGAGAGTCATCAGCTCATCGACAGCATCGCGTCCCTCCGGGGCGACCGACTCCTTCCCGCCGAGCGCATTGATCTGCTCAGGATCAGGGCCAGCTTGGCGGTCGCCGAAGGCAAGGGCGATGAGGAGATCTCTGTGTTGGAGCAGATCGTCGCGCTTGACCCACTCGATGGCGAGGCGCTGATTCTCCTGGGGCAGCATGCGGGCCGCTCGGGGGACACCGAGCAGGCCGTCTTCTACTACGAGCGCGCGGCGAGCCTCGAGGACTTTGAAGCCGACGCGAAGGTGCGTCACGCCCAGCTGCTGGTGGCAGAGGAACGCTACGCCGAGGCCCTGCCGCTGCTGCGGCGCTCGCTGGTGCTCAAGCCCAACGACCACGTGCAGGAGTATCTGGCCCAGGTGGAGCGTGTGGCGTCGAAGACGTCGTGAGCCTGTCAGGCTTCCAGCGATTTTCGGCCTGCGGGTTCGCAGCGGAGCAGGTCCAGCCCTTGCCCTGCGATGAGCACGGGCTCGACGACCAAGACCGTGTCTCCGGGGCTCAGGTCTTGGGCGCCTGAGGAGCCGTAGAGTTCGCCCCTGCCAGAAAGGACTGTCACCGTGGCGAAGGCGCCCCTGGGAGTGAGAGGCAGGTCGCCCGAGGGCTGGCTGCGGCTGAGGTTGAAGTGGCTGCCCTCGATGAGCGGGGTCCATGCGGTGGTGGACGGGGTGACCCGGATGGGCTGCACGGCTCCCGTGTCTTTCAACGACACGGCGGCCTGTTCGAGGTGCAGTTCTCGGGCGGGCAAGCGGTCCCAGTCGTGGAGTCGCCAGGTGGCGTCTGAGGTCTGCTGCACTTCGAACAGCGTGAGCCCACCGCCGATGGCGTGGACCGTTCCTGCTTCGACCATGTAGGTGTCGCCCGGGCGTGGGCGGTGCGCCGCCAGCAAGGGCAGCACGGCCTCCGTCTTGGCGCCGGCCTTGAGGGCGTCCATGAGGTCGGTGGCTGAGACGCCGTGGGCCAGTCCCAGGTAGAGCAGGGCGTCGGGTTCGGCGCTGAGCACATGCCAGGCCTCGGTCTTGCCGTTGGGAAGTCCGAGGGATCGAGCCGCTGCGTCGTCGGGGTGCACCTGCACCGAGAGAGGCTCTCTGGCATCGAGGAACTTCAGCAGCAGCGGCAGGTCGTTCGGCTGGGGCCAGCCGTAGACCCGACCCTGCCCCTCGAGCCAGCGGCACAGGTCGTGGTCGCTGCCCTGAACGCCGGTCACGCTGCCGGGGTAGGTGCTCAGCAACCACCATTCGCCGCAGTCAGCGTTGTCGTCCCAGCCGAAACGGCGGGCGATCTGGCGACCGCCCCAGGGGCGCGGCACGCCCAGGGGCTCCATGGCCAGGTGGCTGGGGGCCACCACGGGGGGCGCGACGGGGGCGGGGGCTGACGGGGGCTGCGCGTGGCGCAGGTCGGTGCGGTGGGGCATGACGAAGGGTCTCCGTCAGCATCCATCGGCCATCCCGCTCCCTGCTCTGAAGCCGGTCAGCTGTGGATCATGGGCCCTGGGCCCTGGGCCCTGGGCTCGGGCGACTGGCTTCGCCCCCGGGTCCTCCCATGGAGCCTCCCTTGGAGTCGACGCTGGAGCCGGCGCCGGAGACTACGCCGGAGACGACGCCGGAGTCGACGCTGGAGTCGCCCTTGGCTTTGGCGCCTTCAGCGGGTGTAGCCGAGGGCGTCCAGGGCGGCGCGGGTCTCCGGGTCGAGCTGCTCCGTGGCGTCGCTGGCGAGCAGGGTTTTCTCGAATCCGGCGAAGAGGTCGCGCAGGGCGGCGTCTCTGCCTGGCGCCGGTGGTTGGCCCGACGGCACCAGCGCGTCGCTGTTGCCCACCATGAGCCCGTCATCCCCCAGCTGGTAGAAGCGCTGGCCAGTGAGCTCGACGATCTCGCCGGTGACGCGGACATCTTTCGCGGGCTCGGCATAGGTGCGGCGCATGCCCACGGGAGGCTCTGCGCGGCCCGCGGACAGCTGGCTGAGATCGCGGCCGCCGGGCACCAGCTGTGGGTCGAGCCCGGCCATGGCCAGCAAGGTCGCTGCGATGTCGACGGACCCCGCCGGATCGTCGCGCACGCCCGCCGCCAGGCGGGGGGACAGGATCACCAAGGGCACATGCAGCTGGGCCTCGGTGAGCCGATCACCATGACCGAAGGAGCCGTCGTCGCCGAAGCTCTCGCCGTGGTCTGCGGTGATGAGGATGTGGGTCTCGACCTCGCCGGCGTCTCTCGCCAGCCGCTCCAGCAGCTGCCCGATGCGGCGATCGAGGTAGGCCACGTCGTCGTCGTAGGCTGCCATGGCGGCCTGCAGCGCGGCGGGCAGATCTGCGCGGTGGGTCTTGGCCACTCGGGTCAGCTCGCGGGTCTCGACCTCGACGGTCTGCTGCCCGTCGGCTGACTTCTCGCGGCTCGCCGAGTCGCCGTAGGGAGAGTGGGCGTCGAAGAAGTGAAAGAAGAAGAACTGCTGCTCCCCGGGGTTCTCATCGATGAGCCTGAGGGCATCAGCCATCACCGTGTCGGCCGCGGAGTAGAAGTGGTCCCAGTCCGGGTCGTGGCCGCCCCAGGTCTTCTTCTCGGGGCGCCCGAGGGTGAAGTCGTCGAGGTAGGGAGCAAAGCCCCGGGCGAAGCCGAAGCGTTGCTCGAGCGGGAACGAAGCCACGGCGGCGGCGCTGGAGAAGCCGGCGAAGCCAAAGAGATCGGTGATCGTGGTGACCTGCTCGGGGAGTACCAGCCCGTTGCGGGTCACGCCGTGCTGCCAGGGGTGCAGGCCCGTGAACATGGAGGCGTGGCTGGGCTGGGTGCTCGAGGTCGAGCTGTAGAAGCGGGTGAACACCGTGCCCGCCTCGGCCGCGGCGGCCAGCTGGGGCATGGCGGCCTGGGGCCCGGCGAAGCGGTCATGGCGCAGGGTGTCCAGGCTGATCAGCACGACCCGCCGTCGGGGCAGGTCTTCGCCGCAGCCGCTCAGCAAGGCTCCGAGCAGTGCGACGATCAAGGCCCCGAGCACCTGTCTTGCGGTCATCGGGGAGCACGGCCACTCCCACGATGACGCCCGCTTGCGAGGGTGCCCGCCAGCGTGGGTGGGTCGTCTCTGCGCCCCTGCCAGCGCTCGGGCCACGTCAGCTCCGGGCCGAGCGAAACAGCGCTGAGCGGGACAGGCCAGCGCGGGCGAGGGCGAACCGCCCCAGGGTGGCCAGGGTCAACAGGCCATAGCGGGCGCTGCGCTGAAAGTTGATCGACGACGCCTCTTCGAAGTAGCGGCAAGGCACGGGCACGTCGCCGATGCGAAAACCGAAGTGCACGGCCTGGGCGAGAAACTGGGAGTCGAAGACGAAATCGTCAGAGTTCTCTTGAAACGGGATCGTCTCCAGCACGTCTCTCGTGTAGGCGCGCATGCCCGTATGAAAGTCGCTCACGTTCTGGCCCAGCACGATGTTCTCGGTGATGGTCAGGCCGCGGTTGGCGATGTACTTCCAGGTGGGCATGCCTGAAGCCAGGGCCTCGGTGCGGCTGCGCACTCGCGAGCCCAGCACCACGTCGCAGATGCCCAGGCGCAAGAAGCTCACGATGGCCGGGATCACCCGGGCGTCGTACTGGTAGTCGGGGTGAATCATCACCACGATGTCCGCGCCGTGCTCCAGGGCGATCTGGTAGCAGGTCTTCTGGTTGCCGCCGTAGCCCGTGTTGTCTTCGTGCTCGACGGTGGTGATGCCCAGGCTGCGGGCCAGCTCGGCGGTGCCGTCGGTGGAGCAGTCATCGACCAAGATGATCTCGTCGACCACGGAGCGGTCGATGTCAGCCAGGGTCGCCTCCAGGGTCTGGGCGGCGTTGTAGGCCGGCATGACGACCATCACGGGGCCGTGAGCTCGGGGCGGGGGCACGATGTCCTGAAGTGTCATGGGCCCTTTTCTAGCTGCTGGGGTGTGGCGAGTGCGCGGGCATGATGACAAACCTACTCTGCCTGAGGATCCCCGCCAGGGGAAGAAAGGCCCAGGGCCCCTGATCGGGGTACGATTCGCCGCCATGTCCAGCGCCCGAGCTCCTCGCCTGTCGCCCCTGAAGCGGGCCTGCTACCTCTGTCTGCCCCTGCTGGTGCTGCTGCTACTCTGCGAGCTGACCCTGTGGCTGCTGGGGCTGGGAGACCCTGGGGCCGTGGCCCTGCGGGGCTTTGATCCCGACGAGCGTTTCTTGGTGGAAGATCCGGCGCACCCCGGGGGCATGGTCACGCGCATGTTCGACAACGCTCTGCGCGAGGTCACCGTGCCGCCCAAGGCCGAGGCCCGGCGGGTGGTACTGATCGGCGGCAGCAACACCCAGACCTTCCCCGAGGCCTTGCTGCAGCTGTTGCTCGATGAGGGTGACCCGGCTGGCCGCTCGTGGGAGGTGATCAACCTGGGCAGAGAGGGCTTTGGTAGCGGTCGGGCAGGGCGGGTGCTGGAGCAGTCGCTCGACCTCGATCCAGACGCGGTGGTCGTCTACAGCGGTCACAACGAGTTCGTCGAGCTGGCCTATCTGCGCGAGCTGGACGACCTCTGGGATGCTCCCTGGCAGGGTGCCCTGGTCGGAGCCCTCTCGAAGTTGAGGCTCTACAACGCGCTCACCTCGGCCTTGGGCCAGCCAGCGCAAGACTGGACAGCGCTGGGCGGTGCGGGCGCCGGGGCTCAGCAGCAGCGGGGTGGCCTGAGCCTGCTGCGCATGGCCTACGCCGAGACACTGAAAGTGCATGAGACCTATCGGGACAACCTGCGCACCATGGCCGAGGCCGCCGCCGATCGGGGTGTGCCCCTGGTGCTGTGCACCCCCGTGGGCAACCTGCTCGCGCCGCCCCAGGTCGACGTGGAGGCGGACGGGCTGCCCCAGGCCACGGTGACCGAGGCCACAGCGCTGCGACTGCAGGCGGTGGCGTTGATCCCGGAGCGTTTTCGGAAGGGCCTGCGCCCGCCCGTGCGCCTGCGCCTGGGCAACTGGTACAGCGGCAGTGACGACGCCCCGGCGGGCGACGCGCTGTCCACCGCTGCCGCGCCTCGCCTGCGCACGCTCCTGGGCCCCTTGTCCCAGACACCCGGTCTGAAGCTGCTGAAGGCAGAGTCGGTGGAGGGTGCCCATTGGCCCGACCCCACCGGCTGGGACGACTCGGTGAGAGCGGTCGTCACGGGCATGTCAGCCATTCACGAGCGGCAACTCAGCACCGCCGAGCGCGATCAGCTCGACCAGGCCCTGACCCTGCTGCGGCGCGCTCAAGAGCTCACGCCCCGCTCGCCACTCGTGCACTTCGACCTGGGCTTCTGCCTCTATCTCCTGGGCGAAGACGACGATGCGGCCGTGGCCGCCTTGCGAGCGGCCGTCGTGCTCGACCACGCGCCGGGGCAGGCCAGCGAGCTGAGCAACGACATGGTCAGAGACCTGTGCGCCAGCGAGGCGGGGCTGACCCTGCTCGACTCGGCCAGGCTGTTCGCCGAACGCTGCCCGTCAGGCCTCGTGGGTTACGAAGTGCTCATGGATCGCTGCCACCTGCAGCCCGGCGCTCGGGTCGTGCTCATGCAGGACATGGCCAACACCCTGCTGGCCATGGACCTCCCTTGAGCGCCCAAGACTCGCCCCTGCCCGCGCAGCTGCTGCTCGTGCGTCACGGGCAGACCGACTGGAATCTACGGGGCCTTGTGCAGGGCCAGACCGACGAGCCCCTCGACGACCAGGGGCGCGGCCAGGCTCGCCGACTGGGCCAGCGGCTGGCAGGTCTCGGGCTCACCGCGTTGCACAGCAGCGACCTCTCCAGGGCTGCAGAAACCGCCGCGCTCGTGGGTCAGGCCACAGGTCTCGCTCCCCAGCTCTCAGCGGCCTGGCGGGAGCTGAACCTGGGCGCCGCCGAGGGTCGACCCCGTGCCGAGGCCCTGGGAGATCACGCCGACATGGCCAGCGCCGCGGCGTTGAGCCAGGGGCCCTTGGCGACAGGCGCAGAGACCTGGGAGCAGGTGCAGGACAGAGTGCTGCCAGCCCTCGATCAACTCCTGGCCGCACACCCCGGCGAGCGTGTCTTGCTGGTGGGCCATGGGGGCTCGCTCAAGGTCTTGCTGTCCCACCTGCTGGGCTTGCGCCGGGCCATGGTCCCGCGCCTCTCCGTGGGCGGCAACACGGGGCTGTCCATCGTCGAGTTTCACCAGGGCGAACCGCGGCTGGTGTTGCTCAACGACCAGAGCCACCTCGCGGGCTAGCCTGTAGCGCCGCTTGTCCTGCGGCTCGGGGCTAGCGTTCGTTCCGCTCCACGACTTCGATGGCCGGTGTACCCGGGCCCCGCACGGTGCCTGAGCTGATCTGCTGCTCGAAGGCAGCCAGCGCGTCCCCTAGATTGACGAGCAGCTCTTCGGTGCTCTGGGCCAGGCCCGCAGTGGCGTCTCGAAGGAGCTCTGGCATGGTGTCGAGGGGCGTGGCCGAGCCGCCCAGCTGGCTGCTGCCCGTGGCACGGAACAAGAGCGTGCGCGAAGGGATGTCGTAGACCATCGCTTCGATGAACGTCTGGGTCTGGTTGTCCTCGCCTTCGACAAACCAGGCACCGACGAGGGTCATGTAGGTCAGTGACCAGTTGTTGGTGTGACTGAACTGGAGCTGGTCGTAGCTGAGCAAGACGATCAGGTCGATGCCGAAGGTGTGGGCGAGCTGATCGAGCTCGTCGAAGCTGCCTCCCTCGTGCAGGTACTGGCCAGGAATCGTCTGCGCCTTCTGCACCTGATCGAGCCGTGTCACGGCCTCGGCCACTCGTTCCAGGATGCTCTGCCGTTCCATCTCTGAAAGGGCCGTGACATCAGAGAACTGGCTCAGGGCGTCGTAGCGGGAGCTCTCGCCTCCCGGTGCAAAGGCGACGCCCACCCGCACGGGTAGACGCAGGGTCACGTCTCGCGGTGTGCTCGCCGGGGCGCCCTCGGGAAACAGGTAGTCGACGGCGCTGGAACTCTTGCGGACCTCGAGGGTTCCGCAACCCACACACAGGAGCAGCACCAGCCAGGGGATGATCTTCATGAGCTGTCCTCGGCTTGCATGAGGCGATCTGCTGAACCATCTTAGGAGCGTGCAATGCTGTGGCAAGGCGAACAGAACTCATAGCTCCCATGAGAGCGGCTGAATGGCTGATGCCTCGAAAAAGCGCGTTTCTGGCGATGGACGAGAGCGCTGCGCCTGGGCCTCGGGGACAGCCCTGTACACCGTTTATCACGACGAAGAGTGGGGCGTGCCCAACCGCGACGATCGACACCTGTTCGAGATGTTGATCCTCGAGGGCGCCCAGGCGGGGTTGAGCTGGTCGACGATCCTCAACAAGCGCGCAGGCTACCGAGCTGCCTACGACGGCTTCGACCCGCTCAAGGTGGCCCGCTTCAGCAAGGCTCGCGTGCAGCGCCTGCGCGACAACCCGGCCATCGTGCGCAACCGGCTCAAGATCGCCTCGTCGGTGAACAACGCTCAGCGCTTCTTGGAGGTCGTCGACGAGTGGGGCAGCTTCGCCGAGTTTCTCTGGGACTTCGTGGACGGCGAACCGATTACGAATCACTGGCAGACCATGGCCGAAGTTCCCGCTGAAACGCCCGCATCGAAGGCCATGAGCCGGGAGCTGAAGCACCGGGGCTTTCGTTTCGTGGGCCCGACCATCTGCTACGCGTACATGCAGTCGACGGGCCTGGTGAACGACCACCTGGTGAGCTGCTTTCGCCACGGCGAGGTGGGCTGATCTCGCGCGCACCAGATCGCGCAGTCGTCGGCGGATCTTGGCTGGGCGAAGCGGCCCGTCGACCAAGGTGAGCCCGTGCGGTCCCTGCCAGCCACCGGCTGGGGCGCTATGATATGAGTGCAGACGTGTGACCTGAGGTGCCGCGGCGCAGGCTGGCGGTGCGCTGGGCCCATCCCCCCGTTTCTTGCTGCTCATGCCTGACACCATCTCTGTCCCTGGCTTCGCCGAACCGCTGAGCAGCTGGACCCACCTCGCGGGTGCAGCCGTTTTTCTGGTCCTCTGGGTGCGCCTGATTCAGCGGCATGGTCGAGTGAAGGGGCGGCTGGTGTCCTTGCTGCTCTTCGGCTTCTCTGCGGTGTTCCTGCTGGCCATGAGCGGCGTGTACCACCTGCTCGACGAGGGCGGAGTGGGCCGCCCGGTGCTGCGCCAACTCGATCACGTGGCCATCTTCGTGCTCATCGCCGGGACCATCACCGCGGTGCACTCGATCTTGTTCAGCGGTCCCTGGCGCTGGGCCATGATCACCGTGGCCTGGACCGCCTGCGGGCTGGGCGTGATCATGAAGGCCTTCTTCTTCGCCGAGACCCCGGAGTGGTTGGGTTTGGTGGTGTATTTGGGCATGGGCTGGTTGGGGCTGATCTCCACCATTCGCCTGTGGTGCCTGCACGGGATGGGCTTCGTGGCCCTGCTGGCGGCGGGGGGGCTGACCTACACCGTGGGCGCCGTGCTCGATTTCTTGCGCATGCCCGTGTTGATCCCCGGTGTGCTCGGCCCTCACGAGTTGTTCCACGTCTGCGTCCTGGTGGCCCTGGGGCTGCACTGGCGTTTCGTCGAGCAGGTCCTCGCCGGACAAGAGGCGCCCACCGTGACCCAGGCACTGACAGAGCGGGTCTGACCCTGGCCTGACCGAGGCCTGACCGAGGCCTGGGTCGCCGCGCTCTCCGGGCCGCAGTGCGTAGGTCTGAGGGGGCCCGAAAGAGGCATCATGGAGGGCATGAATCACAGGCCTCCCTGGGACCACTCCATGCTGACCCACATCTTGCGTTTGGCTCTGGTCCCGTCCCTGTGTCTGTTGTGGGCGTGGCCCGTGGATGCGCAGACGACTGGGGCCTCTCAGGGAAACGCTGGGGTCTCTGGCCAGTCTGCCGATGACGCCGCCGAGCTGGCCCGGGGCTGGGAACTCTACTCCCGCCAGTGCGCGGCCTGTCACGGTGCCGACGGCCGGGGGGCCGGGCCGGCGTCTGACGGGTTGCTCCCCGTGCCCCGTGATCTGGGTGCCGGGCTCTTTCGCATCGTGTCCGGGTTGGGCGGAGTGCCCAGCGAGCAAGACCTGCTCACCGTGTTGCGTCGGGGCATGCCCGGCTCGGTCATGCCCGCCTTCGATCACCTCCCAGACGACGACCTTTCGGCCCTGGTGGCCGTGGTGCGCCAGATCAGGGTGGGCGCGGAGACCGATCGGCTGGTGGCTCAGACCGGCCTCGATCGGCAGCTGGCCCGCTGGCGGGCAGAGGCGGCCCTGAGTCCCGGGCCGAGCCCCACACTGGGCGAGAGACCCGAGCCCAGCGCAGGGCAGGCGGCCATGGGACAGCTGCTGTTCGAGGAAGGCTGCGCTCACTGTCACGGCAGCGATGGCTGTGGCGCCGGGCTGGACCTCCGGGATGTGCGAGGCGATCCGGGCCCCGCCCGGGATCTGACCCGTGGCCTGTTCAAGGGCGGCGTGGAGCCCGAGCAGATCGCCCGGCGCATCGTGCTGGGGCTGCCGGGCTCGGCCATGCCAGCGTTTCGTTACACCGAGACCGAGCTCTGGGCCCTGGTGCAGTTCGTCCGTTCGCTGATCGAACCTGCGGCTGATGAAAACGTCAGGTTGGTCCGTCGTTCTGTGCCGGCCGAGAAGCTCCGTTCGACCTTGGACGATGTCCTCGCCTGGGACACCGCTCCCACCACATGGGTGGCCCTTGCGCCCCTGGTCTGGCGGGGCGATCGCCCTGAGGGTGTGTCCGTCGCCGCGTTCCACGATGGCCGTCGGCTGGCCCTGCGAGTGACCTGGAGCGATCGCACTCGCGACGACAGCCCAGGCGCAGACGACGGTCTGGCGCTGCAGCTGGCTCCGAGCGCAGACCCACCGTTTCTGGGCATGGGCAGCATCGACGAGCCGGTCTTGCTGGCCAGCTGGCGTGCGTCGTGGCAGCGAGCCCTGCCCGGGGCCTGGGTCAGCCGCCCGGTGACCGCGCCGGGGTTGCCCGACCGAGGTGGCCCGTCGGGCCAACGCAGCGATGGCAGCGCTGCGCCGAGTGCCCCCACGGGCGAGTGGCCGAGCCGTCCCCTGCGGGGCACTGGCCCGGGATGGCGCCACCCCGAACCGGGCCTGCCCAGCTCCCTGCGAGCCCTGGGCTCTTACGGCAGCGATGAATGGGTGGTGACCATGGTCTGGGAACCGCTCGATGACGCCGGGCTCTCTCTGCTCGCGTCTGAGGCTCCGCTCTCCATCGCCTTCGCCGTGTGGGACGGCGCTGCGGGCGACCGGGGCGGCGCGAAATCGATCTCCAACTGGCAGGAGCTGTGGCTCCAACGCTGAGCTTCATCGGGTAGCGCTACGCCAGCCAGCCTGGCCCCGAGCGAGATGACCGCCGGGCCATGAATGCGCCACCGTCTGGGATGGGCAGGGTTCTGCCCACCGGGAGTGATGCTCGCGATGTGGCGAATTCGGCCCTGAACCGGCCCCTGGACTGACCCAGGGCCCGGCGTGGCCCGGCTGCGGCAGGGGCCCGATCGCGGCGTGGTTCCCGTCTTCTCTGGATGGCCGCAGCTCTTGAGGCCTTCGCTTCACAAGGCCCCTGCCCCTTGCACTGCCCGTGCCTGGACAGGGCCGCTCCAGTCGCTGCCCACGGCTTGCCGACAACCTCCATATGGATTTGCGCGCACGCTTTGGAAGGGCCCGATGACAAGTACCCACAGCAACGGTTGGACGACGACGACGGGCCTCGATTTCGGTCTCTTCATGAGGGTCGCGTGTTGTGCGCTGACCCTCTGCTTGCTTCTGGTGGGCTGTGGCGGCGGTGGAGGCGGAGGCGGCGCGGGCGATGCGACGACCACCGGCGATCCCGATCCTCCAGATCCGCCAGGTCCACCAGACCCACCACCGCCGGTGGACCCGACCATCGAGTTGTTGGTGGACGTGAGCGAGGCCTTGCCCGGTGGGGCCGTGGGCACCGATCGCGAGTTGCAGGTCGTCACCGTGGGCATTCCCCTGTCCATCGATGACGATATCCACCTCGATCCGGCCACCGGGCGTCCGGCCCTGTCCGTGGTGGCGGCCGATGCCAGTAGCACGGCTTTCCCCGTGGGCTACCAGTTCAAGCAGGTCGAGTCCTGGCCCAGTACGGGCGCGGTGAAGTGGATGCTGGTGGACATCCTGATGGGTGGCATGTCCGCCGGTGAGACCACCCAGGTGAAGATCACCGATGGCACAGGTGTGCCGCCCATTCTCGCTGGCGCCGAGATCGCCCGGGACGAAGGCAACTCGATTCGCCTGGTCACCGGTGATGACAACGGCACCAATCAGTACCTGAACCTGACCATCTCGAAGACCAACTTCAACCTGTTCGAGACCGTGGTGGTGAACGAGGTGCCGGCGGTGCAGAACCCGTCGGCGGCTGGAGTGTTCGGCACCGCGACGGACGGCAGCCCCTTGTCCATGGCCAACACCTCGGTGGTCATCGAAGAGAACGGACCGGCACGGGCGGTGGTGCGCGCCGACGGCTCCCTGCACGACAGCGGTGATCAGCGGGTGATCGATTTCACTCTGCGCATGACCGCTTGGGCCGGCAGCCGAGATGTCGAAGTGACCATGACCCTGAAGAACGCCGACCTGACCTATCCGGCTCACGTGCAGTTGGGTTCGGTCGAGCTGGGCACGCAGCTGGCATTGAGTCAGCTGGCGCCGGGCGTCGCTCCCACGGCGACCATGCCCTTGCATGGCGCGGGCAAGCCGAGCCTCTCTCGGGTGCTCAATCTGGGCACGGACGAGATGACCCTGTACATGGCTCAGACGTCCGCCAAGGTGAGCACCTACAGCAACAACTTCTTCCCCCACATCCCCAAGCAAGCGGGCAGCAGCAGTGAGCTGATGGACCAGGGCTACGAGCTGGTGGCCAAGGGCGCGGTGCAGCACTCCCTGGGCGACAAGAACCAGTACCCCAAGGTGGGCTTCGCGACCTTGAGCAACGGCGTGGCTGGTGTGACCGTGCACCAGCGCCAGATGCCCTACCTCTGGCCCGCCGGTCTCGAGGTGCGGGGCGATGGTCAGGTGACCGCTGGCGTGTTCACCAAGCAGAACGACGCGGGCTACACCTTCTTGTGGCAACAGCACGAGAGCCGCACGGTGGTCTTCTCGTTCCACACGGGGGCTGTGCCCGACGCCTTCGACCTGGCCACCACTCACGAGTATCCCCTGGTGGCCCGAGCCTCCGACTACGCTCACTATCGCGACTCTGGTGTCTTCCCGTACCGCATGGTCACCGAAGCCGAGGCTGAGCTGGCCCTGTCGAAGATGGGCATCACCTACGACATCAACCCGCCCAACCCCAAGTTGCAGGTGACGCGCTACCTGTCCGCCAATACCACCGGCGGTTTCAACAACTACGCCAGCATCGAGAGCTCCCTGGCTGGCGACTGGCTGCGGCATGGCAAGGGCGGTGCGCTGCTGAACGCCCTCGACTTCGCGCTGTGGAAGTCAGAGTGGCAGATCCGTCGCTCAGACGGCTGGCTCGATGACGATGCCATGGGCTCGACGGCCGAGCAGATCATCCCGGCCACGAACGAAGGGGACTTCCCGACCACCAAGAAGAACTTCGGCGACCCGGAACACCGCTATCGCGAGGGCATCATTCTCGCCTGGTACCTCACCGGCGACCCCCGCTATCGGGAGGCCATCCTCGACGAGGCCGAAGTGCTCAAGACGATCAACATCTGGGAGCAAGAGCGCTGGATGTACCGCAGCCTCACCGCCATCGCCAGCGTGTACCAGTTCACGGTGGACGACCCGCTGGCGTTCCCCCCGGGGAGCAACGGGCCGGACGATCTGATCGGTGGCGACGGTGCCCTGTTGCAGGAGCTGATCGATCGCCTGGAGTACATCACGGTGAACAGTGCGAGCGGAGAGGTGACCCAGATCGACGTGTGCAGTGACACGTCGGGCGCAGGTTGGGCCACTCAGCCCCTGGGCATCGGCGCCTTCATCGAAGACCTGCCGGGTGGGATCGTGGATGGCGATCGTGGTTACTACGTCTATGGATCGCAGAACAAGAACGAGAAGCCAGCGGGAGAGAATTTCCAGACCCGGGGCTTCATCACAGCGGAGTTTGGTCCCACGGCCTACTACCACTCGGCCCGGGTTCTTGATCCCACCGACCCGGCTCACACGGACATGTTGTTCAACTCACGGGCGCGGATGCGCGATCTCAGCTGGTACACGTTCCAGGAACTCTACCCCTTTCAGGCCACCACGGCCGACCGCACCATGACCTACAGCTACGCGGTCTGCCAGCAGGGCGACACCGTGTTGGCCAACGACAACTTCCATCCCATCGTGATGGGCATGGCCGAGACCTGGCTCGACTACAAGTCGCAGG
>Ga0114933_10000392_pt1 | contig 53170 bp, 46 predicted proteins | sample 4SBtaG_FD_89691 | JGI IMG/M metagenome (GOLD analysis project Ga0114933, IMG submission 89691) | Deep subsurface microbial communities from Kolumbo volcano to uncover new lineages of life (NeLLi) - 4SBTROV12_W25 metaG | ecosystem: Environmental > Aquatic > Marine > Volcanic | place: Kolumbo... | reverse complement strand
TTTACGCAACCGCCCTGCTATGGATGAGATTCTGGCAGATACAAATGAAGATGATTTCATTAGACGGCGTATAGCCGCTGGCCTACTTGGTGAAGGTTGGCAACACGATAATTATTGAGGCCCAGCCTTTCGTGATGAAATTACATCATCAATACGCAAAATCATAGTAGCAGTTTCAATGGCCGACTTAATGGCCTGTTCAACAACACGGCGTGGTTCGCAAATACCCGCTTCTGCCATATCCATAACACCACCTTCGACATTTACCCCATAATGAGTAGGGGTATATTCTTTGGTTGGCTTTTTATTACGGTGGATATTACGCAAAGTAGCCATTTCATCCACTGGGTCCAAACCCGCATTCTCTATCAAGGTGCGTGGTACAATTTCTAAAGCATCGGCAAATGCTTCAATAGCCATTCTTTCCCTGCCATTACTGTTCTCTTTACTTAATTTGTGCAATGCACCGGAAAGAGCGAGGAATGTGGAACCACCACCAGTAACTATTGTATTGTCAGCCCAAGCCACCGCCACAACACCCACTGCATCGTCAAATGCCCTTTCGATTTCTTCAACGAATGGCACTGTGCCACCACGAAGTAATAGGGTTACTGCACCACATACAGGGTCGTCAAAAAATATCATAGGCATTTCACCAACTTTCTTTTCCTCTACTGCACCGTAACATTGGCCTAAATCATAATCAGAATCATCATCCTTCAAATCATCTAAATTAGTCACTATTTTAGCACCAGTGCTTAATGAAAGGGCATCAATGTCAGATTTCTTAACTTTTTCAATTGCTAATATATTTACTTTAGCAAAATAGTGTTTTGCTAAATCATCGATTTCCTTTTGACACACCACCACATTGATACCTTTACTCACAATTAAATTAACAATATCCTTGATTTGTTTCTCTTCCTGTTCGAGAAAGGCTGTAATTTGGTTGGGGTCGGTGATTTGTATGCTGGCATCCATTTCGGTAGTTTTTACTTCAATGGGGGAATTTGTTATTAAAATATTAGGTGTATTAACACGGTGGGGCATACCACTATGACATCGTTCTTTTGGTAGGATAATACCATCATACATTGTACTATCTTGAACTTCACCACCAATCGCCTTCACTACATTTACCAAATCCAAATCCACGGAACCTTTCAGTTGGGTAGTACGGCTATTGTTATCTAAGGCTGCAACAACATCGACACATATTTGACCTAGAAATGTTTTTATTGAATCTGCGGATTTTCCAGTTAATGCGGTTTTTGCTATATTGAGATAGTCAATATCACTCATTGTTAAATCATCAAGAGTTGTCTGTATCTGGTCTCCACATTTACGGAACGCACTGCAAATAACAGTAGGGTGAATATTTTGCTCAACCAATTCTTCTGATTTTTTGAGTAGTTCACCTGCTAGAATAACCGCTGTGGTTGTTCCATCATAACATTCCTGTTCTTGGGTTTTAGCAACTTCAATAATCATTTTAGCAGCAGGGTGTTCAATATCCATTTCACGAAGAATAGTGGCCCCATCGTTTGTGATGATTACATCACCACCCTCATCCACGAGCATTTTATCCATTCCCTTTGGCCCTAAAGTAGTTCTAATAGCATCGGCCACTGCTTTAGCGGCGGCAATGTTGTTAGACTGGGCGGCTCTCCCTTGATTTCTTTCGGTCCCCTCTTTCATAATAAATATCGGCCCATTGGTATTTGGTATCATCATCTGACTCTCCTAACGCCCCCGAACTCAATACACCTTAAGAACCCTCTCATTCCTGTCAGCCCTAACATACTTTTACGGCTAATAAATAAAACAGTGAAAAGACACACAGAAGGGGGGAATCAAGGCCAACATTTTAGGCCAAACATCCTTTCGGGCTAATTTGATGCCGAGTGACTACTCTCTTACTGCCTCTCGCAAGGGTAGTCCTCGGCTTCAAAAATACAACGAAGCAGATGATGAATGGTATAGTTTCACTGCTTCTAGGGATATTTTTGATGTTGTATGGGATATAATTCAAAAGGGGTATGATTTTGACAATCCAGATATATATTCGGTTTATCACGACTTGATGAACCAAAAACCAAAATTTGAAAATGTTGATGATGTGGTGGCTGTTAGTTTGTTTTCGGGTGGTGGTGGTGCTGATTTAGGTCTTGAAATGGCAGGTATTCCTACTGTTATGGGTGTTGAAGCGGAAGATGCGCCACTAAGAGCCTTTAGGCAAAATTTCCCCAAAGCCGCCACCATGCAAACTATGTTAGGTGAAGGTGATGAAGGGTCAGTTGAAGCCATAGCCGACCATATTGAGGGCGTAGCAGATGGTCGCCCATTACATGCTCACGGTTCGCCACCCTGTGTGCATTCAAGCCACGCACTACCAGCCGACCAGCGAGATGAGGGTAAAACGATGAGGCTTCAAGATTGGCAGTATAGGTTAATAGATGCTTTAGAGCCACGTTTCAAGGAAGGGGATTTTACTTCATCGGTGGAAAATGTACCAACAGTTAAGAAATTAACCAGTAGTAATATATCTGGTAATACACCTCCTCGTTGGCAACAATTGGCAGGGGAAGCCAAAACAATGAGAGCAGCCGATATGGGTAGTGCTCAACAACGTGACCGCTTCATAACTGGAACTGGGTGGGATGATAATGATATTGAAAGACCCAAGAAAAGCCCGAAAGGGGCATTCCGCAGTGGTTGGAATAGTGTATTGGATTATTTACCACATTTTGAAGAAGAGGAAAAAGAAATTAGGGGCCATAAAAAAGAACGCCTTGATGAACTATTAAATGTGCATGGTAGTATAAATCAACAAAAATATAATGAATACTTGGCAAAACCACATTTACACGAATCAGCAGCAACAAACCCCGGTAGTAGGGGGGGTAAGACACGAACCCAAACTGCACTTAGACCTATGGATATGCACATGTCGTCACTTACTGGCAGCAATAGGCCAACCCATGCTTGGAACCGACCCTTGACGAATGAAGAGATATTGATGTTAGGTAATTTCCCTCTTGATTATGATTTAAGTGGCTTAAACAATCAACAGGCCCAAAAGATTGTTGGTAATGCAGTAAATCCACTAGCGGCTCGCAGTATAGGTAATGCAGTATTAGGGCGAAGGGCAGGGAGGCGGGTGGCTTGACATTAATAATTGAAGATTTACCGCAGTTATTTACTACTGCTTTGTCGAAAATGTTAGTAAAGGCCGTATCAGATAATCCTGATGAATGGGAAAAACTGTGGGATTGGGACCCTCGTTATGGTGGTGGCTACCCTACTGGTAAGCAATCAGGAACAAAAGAGACAGGTGGAGGCGGGGCTATGGAGATACACGATTTCATTCAAAGTAACCCTCGTATTATCGGTGACGCATTGGGAAGGGGTAAAGACCGTAAATTAGTTCAATATCCACTTGAAGGTCGTGAGGTTGTTCCGTGGCGAGAAACCGCACGAGAACTTAATTTACCTTATAGGGGTAAGAAATCAACACCGGCTGCGATAAAGACACACGGTGGTTTCGCCAAACCATCGGCTATGCCGGGAAATTCCATTCTTGATGTACCTGCTATGGCTTGTCCTTATAGTACACGGGGCGACCCAAATACAGCATGTGGTAATTGTTATGCTTGTGACCATAAAGAAAGATTCAACGATACTCAAAACGCAAGGTGGCGTATGTTGGATATGCTACTTGATTCACCTTTAGATGTTCAATCGGCATTACAAGAAACGATTTACCCATCTGCATTGGGTGTCACCCCAAGAGGGGAAAAACCAGTAGTAAGGTCAAAAACAGCGGGTGACATACAAGGACCGGGGGAACTATCAATGGTTAGTGATTTGATGGCTAGTTTGAACGACAATGAAAAAATGGATTTATGGATGAATACCCGACAATATCCCTTTGTTGAACAATTCCTTGATGCGAGGGGTTGGGAAGATGATGCCATCCCCGAAAATATGGGGCTTCGTGTTTCACTACCCGGAACCATGACTATTGATGATATTGTTCCCGGCACCGAATATTTAGGAACTGATTTATATGATTTAATGCAACATCCCCGTATCAAGAGTGCAGCATACAATGTTCATTCACCAAATGCAGTAACTTGTCCTAAGACTGTGTTCGGTGGTGGTTGTGATACACACCCCGACCCAATTACTGGTGAATCAGTATGCCGTGTGTGTTTTAGAAATAAAGACCACGTTTCTTATCTTGACCACGATAACCCTGATGCAGTAGCACATGGTTTGGCTATGATGCAACCTACACGATTGACAGAAAATGAACTTCAAGGCCTATATGACAATTTTAAGGATTTTTAATCACAACCTTGATAACCTTAACAGGATTGCCAATTTACTATGAGCCGGCATGTATCTGTGGTGATGCCGGATGATTTGTTCGCTAAAATGGAGGCCGCTAGAGGTCGAGAATCTAAGTCGTCTTTTGTCAATCATGTTTTAGCACAGTATTTTATTCTTAAGAAAGAAATAGATGAAAAAGGAGAGTGAAAGAATGAAACCACCAGAAATAAGAAATATACCACCGTGGGGTGAAGAACAGAATAGAATAGATATTAATTTAATAGCCATGTTACTATGGCAATCCCTTTTGACAGGCGTTGCAGTAACAGTATCGCATTTAGATTGGTATTTACCAGATGCAGGGCCAGCAGAAATGGGATTACAATATGGTTTAATTTGCTTTGGTTTCCTTTGTTTGGCTATGGTATTGTTTCATGTGGGCGGAATTCGTGATTCACTGGCTATGCGGGCTGAATTTTCTCAAGAAACCCGCTATGATAAGTGGATGCGAGGGCAACAACGGCTTCAAGAACGCCGAATGAGAAAAGACCAACAAATGCAACAAATAAATAATCCTAATTATTATTATAATCAACAACCAACACCAAATCAAACATTTGGCTTACCTAATCAACCCACAGATGAAAACGATACATCCAAAAACGGTGATGTTGTGGACCAAGAATAGGGTTAGGTATTATGTGGCCGTTTAACACACAACAGGAAAGACAGGCCGAAGCAATGTCTATGATTCTCGCTGAAAATGCCTATGAACGCCGTTTAGAAAGAGCAACAAATCAAATTAAAACACTATTAGCACTCATTGGTGGTATTGCCGTCACCTTTTTTATTTTTGTAGGATTGGATATTTGGCTTAATATCAGCCCCGAAGCCGTATGGTCATGGATTCGGGGGAAGTGAAGTGGTATGTCGTGGGTCTTTGCGGGTCATATTCTCTTAGGTTCAGCACAAATAGCCAACTATTTGTATAGGTTATTGAAGCCACATAAAATTGGTATTTACGGGCCATCTATGGTGGGTAAAACCACTTTAGACCAATATTTGACTGTTCCGGGTGATATAGACCCAATACCAGAAGAGTTAAGAACCACACATGCTGTAAAAAATGGTTCTTTCCAAATGCCGCATTCTTCTAAAAAACAGGTTCGTTGGAAAGGTGAACGCATACCCATAGCCACTACGGATATAGGGGGGCAACAAAGGTTTTGGAATATGTGGGCCGAAGATATGGTTAAACGGAATGTGTCAGTTATATTTTATGTGGTGGACCACCGTTTAGCCACTTCGCCATTTTTAATGCAAGAGGCAGTAGCAGGGTTCAAATATTTAACAGATATTATTGTGAATAAGAAAATACCAAACACCTTTTCTCGAAGTTTGCGTAAAAAAGTAAAAAAGTATAAACCAACAGTCGTTTGTTTAGTATTAAATAAAATGGATTTATGGTGGGATGAGCAAGCCAGTGTCCTTTGGGATTGGGGTTTGAAACGACAACATCCTTTAGTGAAACCATTTAAGGAAGATATGAGGCGTTTAAGGCGAGCGAGTATTGCTACAAATGTTGAAGCAATGGCCGCACAATATGGATTAAAGGTGGAAAGTGCAGTTATTAACACAATACACATGATTTAAGGGGAACCCTTTTGATGTTGTTAGCCCTCACAGGATTGGGAGAGAGGGTATATGGGCTTACCATTCATGGGCGGCGGTATCACGCTGAATGGCGTTTCTGATGATGAATTGCGGCTTTTATCAGCCAATACTGGTATTTCTTTTGAGTTATTGAAAGCGCAACAACGAGCAGAAATGGCGAGTGCCGGTTCTCAAGGTGAAGTTGGGAATGAAGAATTGATACCAACCGTGGAAATAAAACTTAAAACAAACCCTAAAAATCCCGCCAAAGCCCGTAAAAAGAATATTAAAATGCTTCGTAAAGCATTGAGGCCACCGAATTACAATCTTGGCCTTTTCAAAATTTATCGTTATAATGCAGCGTATGAATGTGCCTGTTGTGGTGTCGATGTCCGGAGATTTCTTGAAGGCGATAATGCGTATTCTCATATTGTGGACGACCGTGTTGGTTTATCATTGGCTGATATTTATTGGTTTGATGAAGATACAGGACAGGCCCGTAAACCCCATGCTCGTTCTCATGGTGACCACGGTGACGAAATGAATAGTACCCTATGCCCTGCTCATTTACATATTTTCCATACTTTACGAAGTTTGGTTGAAGAACAAATAATGGCCGAAGAGGGTTTTACGAAAAATGTATCTAAAGGCACTAGATTTTTACGAGTTCCGGGTTTAAATAGGAATAAAAGCCAAAATCGTTCAACACCTGAATCTCTAGCCAAATATGAAGAATTCTTTAAATTGGTACATATTGACGCACAACACTCAAAGGGGGTTACCCTCACCCAACACACAAACCCATTATCAGGGGTGGCGGATTTGGTAACGATAACATTTGATTTACGGGCCATGCAATTAGAACAAATGACACAACAACAAATGATAGGCGTACCCCCAATTCCTTTAGATAATATGACTCAACAACAAATGATAAGGCAAATGGAAATAGGTGAATAAATATGGGATTTTTTGGTCTTGGTGGTAATAAAACACAACAAACACAACAATTTGGCGCACCCAATTTAGCCAGTCAACAATACAATGGCTTTCAACAAAACCCCTATGGGATGCAACAACCACAGAATATGGGCATGGGTGGTCTTGGTATGATGCAACAGGCCCAAAACCCATTAATGCAACAGGCCGCTAATGACCCAATCGTTGCTACTTCACAACTATTAAATTTACATGACCCAATATCACAATTTATTATTAGTGGTAATATGGCTTTGCTTATGGATTTAATAGGAGAAATAGTGATGCTTTCAATTAAAGAGTTCTTCACAAATACTACATTCTTAACTGATGATAAAGGTGCTATGAAAATAGATACAAACACATTACCACCTGCCCTTACTACATTATCAGCGGAAAATTTAGCACTAACATTACAAAAAGCACAAGGGGCGGCACAAAACACCCTAAATCAAAATGAACAACAAATTCAAATGTTTTTAGCGGCCCATCAACAAGGATATATGCAACAACAAATGATGGGTCAAGACCAACCGGGATTCTTTGGTAGTATGCTTGGTGGGATAATGGGTAATGCAGTTCAGAATCAAGGTGGCTTTGGTGCTACTATGGGGCAAGGTGTAAATATGGCGGCTAAAGGTGCGGCTATATTGTGAAGGTGGTTATTATGGATGAAAAGAATTTATCAGCACAGGGTGAAGTTAATTGGACCAGCACAACGCTTGATATTTTAAGCCCTAAAAAAATGTTAGTGGAAAGTGCCACAATGATTTTCATTTTAGCATTTATGTTGTTCTCATTAGTTATTCTTATTTGGAAAGGGCCAACACTTGGAACAGGTGAAATGATGGCTATGTTCTTTGGTTTAATTCTTACACTCACGGTTGCTATACGCCAATATGCTTCCTTTCGATACTAGGTGGCAGCACCCACCCAGTATTCAACCACCAATTCAACCACCAGTTCAGGTGGTTGATGATGAACCGCACAAATGTATTGCGGTAACTAAAAGCGGTTCAAGATGTAAAAACGGAAAGATGAAAAATAGCCCATACTGCAACATTCACCATAAGAGCAATAACAAATAACTTAAACGGCCACAGGGTGCGACTAAATCATGGTAGGTCGTAGGACACGAAGAAATTGTCCTTTTTGTCAACACCCACAGCGTGATGATTATGAACGGCAGATAAGAATTGGCCTACTAGAAAGTAGTGAAATAGATAGCGACCAATCATGGGCCGAAGGTACTGGTCACCGACACATGAGGCGACACGCAGGGGAATATCATAACAACAGTAATTCTGAATGTGTTTTATGTACTCATCCCGAAAGGGCCAACATTGAAGAATCTATCCTTAATGGTCTTATTTCCTTAGATGATATGGCAATAGAACTGGAAACATCATCAGAAACATTATCACATCATATTGAAAATCATACTACCCCCGTCATACAACAACAAGTGGAATTAGAAATGGTCCCTACTGTTTTGAGAACAGTACAAGACACGATGGGCCAAACAGAACAAAACCTACAACGCCTCAATAATCTATTCAATATACATATTGATTCGTTGCACGATGAACGCAATGAAACTGGTATGTTGGATTATAAGGGGTTAGATACCGCAGTTAAACTTCATAAGGAAATCCGTGATACATTAACTGATGTGGGTATTTATCTGGAGAGAATGGAAGGCATTGGTTCTAATGAACAGGTCAATGTGCTAACAATCATCCAAGCACATTTCTCCGAGAAATCGCCCGATGAGTGGCGAGTTCTGCGTAAGGCATTAGCCGAAGCGGGGGTGCTTGAAGATGGGTGAACAACATGACCAAAAAGATATGATTGACGATTTGCCACATAGACCGAAGCATGGTAAGGTCTATTGCCCACATTGTAAAAAAGAATCACCTGACTATTATGACAATTGCATACATTGTGGCAAAGATGTTGGCTACCAATTAGGGCAGAAAGAAACCAATCCTCCCCCGAAAGGATGGATTAGCCGAGATAGCGGGAACTTAAAATCCAATGACCGAGCATTCCGCACAGGTTGGTCTGTGGTGAAAATGAAACCCATAGTATGTGATAACTGCTTAACAGCCGCATACGATATGATTCAAGAACATTCATACGGCCCATTTGCTTCTGCGGGTGATGAAGAACATTTAGACCAAGAGCAAATAGCAAGAGAGATGGGTGAGATGTTACCCGACCATATTTGCGAAATGAGAGACGACCCCGAAGAATGGAAATTGGCTGGTCTAAGGTGTGTCTGTGGATGTAATGGTGGTGGTCTTTAGATGGCTGAAAAGGTGTGCAGAAAATGTAAGGGGCCAATGACCCAAACCCATAGAGGGGAGGGTGGTATTGGTGGTCTTTCCGAATCCTATTGTCCGAAGTGTGATGTTAGCAAGGCATTCCGCACAGGTTGGTCTGTGGTGAAACAAACACAACAGCCGGGATTATTGGGTGGCTTGGGTAATATTATGCGATATGGGCAACCAACGGCTCCGGATTCGAGATATTGTCAAAAATGTTCACAAATAAAGCCCCAATATGCGGCACAAGCAGGTTTGAACCCCAATGACCCTACAAGTCAGTGGAATATGTGTAGATGCGGGGGTGCTTGAAGATGGGTGAAGCCTATGAACAGTCAAAGGCAGGTAGCGCATTCTGTAAAGGATATTACAAATACAGGGGAAATTACTCGTGAGTTATGAATGCGGTGGCTGTGGTAAGCGAGTAAAGAATTATAAATCCACTGAAGGTTCTCCAAGAGGCCACTGTAATTGCCCTTCAACAATGCAACCTAATTGGTTGCCCGTTGAAACAACAAATAAGAAAACTGGTATGCCGCAATCTGTTCCTAGAGAAATAAAATCCAATGACCGAGCGTTTGATACTGGTTGGTCTGTGGTGAAAGCAAAACGGACAAAATGTCCTGATTGTGATGAAGATGCTTCTTGTTTAGAATGTGGGATGTGTTCTGAATGTTGTGGTGACGATTGTTGGGGGGGTATTCTATGACTGACGATAGTGGCTACCAGACCATCCCCGCCTTGATGCTCAAGAACACCGATTACGCACCATTATTACATGGCGAAAGTGACATTTTTTGTGTTGATGATGCTTTGGTGTTTTGTGATGCTTTAGAAGAGGTCGTAATAGTTTGGAAAGAGGGATTAGATGCTTTTGGCCTATTGAGTCAAGAAATTAACGCCCCTGACATTTTTGGCAATGTTGTAATGACACGACTACTATTCCTTGATTTACTACAAACAAAACCACAAGTTACCAAAAAAGAGGCTAAAAAAGTTTTTGATAATTTAACAATATCATTTTTTGCTTTAGTGCGTTCTTATTCTGGCACACCTTTTTTGGCTCAATGGTATTCTTCACTACCCACAAAAGCAAAAGAAATCTATAATCGTCTAAGAGGGGAACGATAATGCCCGGTGCTGCTAATCCACGAGGGATTGACCAGTGGTCAGGCCGTATTATGGAATTCACTGGGGGTGCTCGCCCCCGTGAAATGGTTGGGGATTTTGATGTAAACCCTAATGAAAATGCAGATGGTTTATCTCATCATAATAGAGAGGGAACTAGCACCGAAGAATTCCAAGAGCAAATAAATCCCAAAAAACGCCGTGAAAAGGCTATGAGGGATATGGAGGGGGGGATGCCCCACATTTCTATAAAACCCGAAGTAATAGGGGAAATGCTCAATGAAACACCCATGTTTGAAGATGAATCAAAACTACTCGAAACTGGTCTTGGTGTTGATATGGGCCACATGTCAAATGGTATCGGCATATCAACAGGTGCAAATACTGGCCCCGTACAACGTGAAGGACCGGGGTTAATTTTTGGTCGTAGTGATGATGCTTTTGAAGATGCTTGGTCTTTAGTGAAAACAGGTGCGTTTGGTGATGAAGATGATGAAAGAGAAAAAAGGTTGAGAGAAAGACTGGCTGATAAAGAACTTCAAGAATCACAACAAAGATACAATGAACAATTTGATAATGGTGAAATATCACAAGACCAAGCATGGACCAATATCAATATTAGTAGAACACCGAGTAAACAGGGTACACGATTAACAGCAACACCAATCAGTGGTACTACACCGGGGGATTCTCCCGAAGAAATGACGGAAGCAATAGAGGGGGTGCATCGTGACAAAAATTGGGATTTAGAAGATACCACATTATTTTCACCTGTACCTAAACATAGTGCAGTTCCAGACATAGGGTATGAACCTGACGACCCACGTTATAGTGATATGCCTAATAGCCTCCACAATGTTTTAGACCGCCGTATTGGTAATTGGCACATTGACCCCGATAAGGATATAGAATTCGTTGATAAATTCACATCCAGTGACCCTGTATTTATTAGTGATATTAGTAAGGCGAAACGCCGTAAAAAGCGTGGGCGTAAATATGAGGAAGATGAAGAATCAGAAGAAGAGGAAAAGAAATCCAAAAAAAAGCGTCAACGTAAAAGAAAAAGGGCTTTGAAAAGAGGAAAGAACCGCCGAAGAGGTAGTCGTGATATTAAAGGTCTAACTGCTAGAAGGGCAGGTGCGGTTGAACAAAATGTGGGCCGTAGCCCAAAAGGTCAAGCATTTGCACCACGGAGAATGATGGGTGGAAACCCTCGTGCTAAATCCGTTCCTTTGAGAATTCGTGACCCTATTGCTTATCAACGAAAATTAGCAAATGAACGTATGGCTCGTCAACAAGGTGCTTTACCCCGTGATATGACGGCTCACCACGATACTCGTGGAATTAAGGGTAAAATACAAACAATAGGTATGGAGGGTAAAGGAACAAAAATGCCTTCACAACCACAAAGTAGCAAAGGTACTTCACTATCTGGCTTCAAAAAACCAAAAAGTGCAGAACGAGAGGGTTCTCTTATACATGACCCGTTGGGCAGTGACCCTCTTAAAATGGCAATCGCTAAGAATTTAGGTTTGGGTTTAGGTGGTAAAGGATTGAAAGGATTGAACCGTTCAGAACTATTGGATTTGAGACGCAATGTTAAAAAATTGGTTGAAATGTTAGGTAAATTATCTAAAGCAACACCCGAATTAGGTAATGAGGCGAAAAGAGGTAGTAGGCCAACTAGCAATACTGGAACCGACCCCGGTGAAAAATCACTTGAAAGAGAGGAAGATAAATCATGGCGATTTTTGGATTTATCACATGGTAATAACGGTCATTTAGTGGGGCCGCCACGATGAATCAATATGTTAGTATTGGCACAATACCCTTTCGGGAAAACGCCAGTATAATACTAGATAATTGTAGGATTACCAAAGGTATAGGTCATTTTGATTTTGAAGATTTACTACAACAGTTATCACAAATGCCTGTGGATGAAACTGGTAAAATGCTAGGTTTCCCTGTTCCTGATGGGGATATAGGTGGTGGGAACATGACTGGTGTTGAAGCAGATGCGGTAAAAGAGGCCATTTATCAGCGACTCATTCCTTTTGAAACGGCGGCGATTATTCACGCAGGGCCAATACCGGGTCAAGAGGAAAACTACAAACAAGCCTTAAGACAAGCAATAACCGCAGGTGCGCCTTTTATCAATCAAGCCATTGATGTTCAAAATGCTAATTGGGAACAAAAAAGACAGGAATTAACCATGACAGGTAAACCCGCCGACAAAATACCACAAGACATACCCCATGCCTTTGATTTAGATTTAGGCCAAGCAGTATTGAGCCAACCGTGGCGTGAGGGGGTTTGGGGGCCAATGGATAAGAATACCCCGTGGCAATACGACCAATACGGAATACCTAAATTGAGAATAGGTAATCGTGATAAGGAAAATGTGGATGCTGAATCATGGAATCGACCTTACCACGAGGGGCTTAAAGAATTACGAGGGACGCAGGGCCATACAGGAGATACAAAGGAATTTATTGAATCTCACAAAGTGCAACCCAATAGTGTATATGTTAATATTGAGGCATATAAACATATCAAGGATATGATAAAAACAATGACACTTCAAGGCGTTCCTATATCACCCGATACTTTGAGAAATCAATGGACCAATCATCCAGTATTACGAAATCATTTACCACATGAAATGACCCCTGTTCAATATCACTATGGCCTTCGCCATCAGAATTCGCCCGCTGTCGCCCCTGTTGCTGATGTCGCCCAAGAACAAGTCGAAGCACAACAATCACCAACACATACTGACTATTTTCAACCAGAAGATTTACAAAGCAAAAAGGGAACTGATATGGTTGCTAATGCTCGTGCTAATTGGCGTTATTATGGCCCACAATTACTCGCCGCTATGGGTAAAAAATACGATATGGAGGGTTTGGATATGGCAGATGTGCAAAGTCGGGGCAAGGGTGGTCACAATGTGGACCGGCTACTATCTGGTTTTGCTAGTTTGCTTGGTGATAGGCCACCACAAACAGAACCACAACCCACACCAACACCGCCACCAGAACAATTACCCACACCAGTACCTACCGAAGTACCCGTTCCTCAACCACAAGCACCACCTGTTCAACAACGACCACAAGCACCACCTGTTCAACAACGAGAACCAGTTGTTGCCCCACCCCCCGTAAGGGGGGAAATACCCCCTAATCCCCCCCAAATACCACCGTCAAACCTAAATACTAATCAAGGCGAACAACCTCCCGCACCTCAACCAGATGAATTGGGTGGTTGGAGAGGCATGGCTCGTGAATTAGGTTATCGTGTAGGTCAAGGGGTTGGAACCGTTGGCCGTTGGCTCACCAAAGAAGAGATTGAAAATGCTCTTGAGAGTGTTCAACATGAGATGGCTTTACAGGATGAAACTATCACAAAACTACTACCACATACACCCATGAATGGTGACAATGCTTCTGATATTGCTATAATGGCAGGGCAGATACAACGCCCTGCTTCTGATGTAGTGGCTGTGTTGAATAGCAGGGGCGATTGGCGTGAACTTTCAAAATCAATGGATATGCCATTTGATTACATACAATTAGTGAAGGTGGCTTTTAATGGTTAATATGAGAAACGAGTTTGGTGCGGATAGGCGAGCAATGTTGTTAATGCGTAGAGAGCGTGAAATGATTAGTAAAAACCTAACTACAACACAACAAAATACAAATGCTGACTTTTTCAAACCTAATCAATTCGCATTACCAAAGGGTTCAAATCCCCAAAAACCAACAACACAACACACCGTACCAGCAGGTCCACCCGGTGCTACAACACCAGCAGCACCACCACCAGTTGGCGCACCACCACCACCAGCCGGCGCACAACCAGCCGGCGCACCACCACCACCAGCCGGCGCACCACCACCACCAGCCGGCGCACCACCACCACCAGCCGGCGCACCAGCACCACCAGCCGGCGCACCAGCAGCAGCAGCGGGACCAGCAGCAGCAGGTCCAAGACGACCAACACAACCACCAGTACCAGTAACTACACCATCGAGAGGGGGGAAATTTCCACCCGGCCACCCACAAGGTCCACCAGCACGACCACGCCCAGCCGCAGGTCCACAAGGTCCAACTGGGTTTGCTGGTGGTATAAACTTCAATATGGGAGGTGGCGGTGTACCCGGCGCACCAGCACCAGCACCAGCACCAGCACCAGCACCAGCACCAGCAGGTGGTGGCGGAGGCGGTGTTAGTAATGACCCAGCAACAATGGCACAACAAGCCCAAGTTGCCAATGCTACGGCCCAATCACAAAAGACAGGTGGTATAGGGATGAATCCGTTGTTGAATCTTGCCACTTTTGGTGGTTCGGGGGCTATTCAAGGATTGAGTAACTGGAATCAACGGCGTCAAGGGCGAAACAAACTACGAGAACAGGGTCAAGGTAATTTCACTACTTCGTTTGACGACCCTACTACCGCCTATGATTCAGCAAATAACATTCACAAAAACATAGCACATATTAAAATTAGGCGCACATTGTAGGGGGTTTGAAGTTTGTCAGACCGTTATGATTTACTTTTGCTCAAAGCCCGTAGTGAAATGATAGGTAAAACAACCTTACGCAAAGGTGTCGATTCTGATAGTGTTTTCAATGCTGTTTGGGATGATGTCATTAAAGCACCGAGGAACTTTAATCAAGGGGTAGACGAAACATTAAATGCCCCACAAGGTGGTCCTAGAGCATGGTGGAAACACCGCCCACAAGGTGGTCCTAGTGCATGGTGGCAACGCCACAAAGACATAAAGGCATTAAGCCCTGAAAGGCGTAAAGAATGGTATGCGTTACAAGAACAGCACACAAAAGAAAATGAAGTAACACCACAAAAGTTTGCACAAAAACACGGTGGTTTGATTCAAGATGTTCAAGCACCCAAACCCACCCCTAAAGTGGATGCAATGAGGGCAGATATGGCGAAACCTAGAGATAATTCCAATTTGACAGGTATGGCCCAGTCAGTTCAAGCAACCCCACCGTCACTTCCAACTGCAACTGATAACACCACAGCAGGGCAATTAGATAGGCGAAGCAAAGAACGTAGTGCAGAACTTCAAGGATTGAAAGGCGGTGCTTCTGTTCCACAACAAACAGCAACACCACCAAGTGTGAACGCAGAAAAAGATAAAATTCATCAACAATTTCTTGGCAACACTCAAAGAATGACTGTTCCTAAAGCGCAAGCAAAAAGGGATGAAGCCCTTGCTGGCTTGGAAGCACAAAGGGCAGCAAACGCAGTAGACGCTATGTCACCTGCACCTGCACCTGCGGCTACACCTGCACCTGCACCTGCGGCTACACCACCTGCACCTGCGGCTACACCACCTGCACCTGCGGCTACACCACCTGCACCTGCGGCTACACCACCTGACCATTCCATATATGACCCTGCTAAAAAGAAGGAACCTGAAGGTGCTGCTAGAGAGAACCTTACCAACTGGTTAGGTGAAGACTTTGAATTAAGTGCAGATGATGATGTATCACTACTACCTTTTGGTTTAATTAAAGACACGAAGCCACCACAGGAAGGTGCTTCTGATTATAGCCTTCTGCCCGGTGGGTGGGCGGAAGGTGGCGTATCGTGAGCGAATCTGTACTCAACCTTGCCAGTAAGGTTGATTGGGAGATGGGTCGCCGTGATTTCAGATACTTTTTTGAAGATGTTTGTAGTGTAAATGAAAAATACGAATTGGCTCATTTTCACAACGAATGGTATGAAATGTCGGAAAAAAATAATAAAACCTGTGTAATAGCATCTCGTGACCACGGTAAATCAGTCTTTTACCGTTGTTATTTGCTATGGAAAATGGCGTACAATCCCGGCACAGAAGTATTATTCTTTTCACATAGTCAGCACCAATCTATTGACCACATGGCAAAAATGGATGAGTTAATTATGAGTAGCCCCGTTCTTTCGCATTTGAAACCAAAAAGAGGTTGGGCGAAACAAAAGTTCAAAATGACCAATAAATCATCAATTACTGCTATGTCTGTTGGTAAATCGGTTCGTGGGGCGCACCCTGATATTGTGGTGCTTGACGATATATTATCTAGTGAAGCCGATACTCAATTGGCTTCTATTGCTCAATGGTTCTATACTGCTCTATTACCTGTGCTTCACCACACAGCGCAACTGTGTATTGTTGGAACGCCGTTCTCCTATACTGATTTGTATAGTGAATTGAAATCATTAAGTGGGTATGAAGTGAGGGAATACCCCGCTATTAGTGAGGCTACTGGTGAACCCCTATGGCCTAATCGGTGGTCACTAGAAGCACTACACTCTCGCCGTAATGAAATGACTTCTATTGCATTTACTCGTGAATATCTATGTAAACCAATAGCGAGTGAATCTAGTTTATTCCCTAACGAAATGACCGACCCGTGTAAAAATGCTGATTATGCCTTTGAGTTTGATTCACAAAAAGGTGATGATGATGTTGAAGAGAACTACTACATTGGTTGGGACCCCGCTATTAGCCCTGACCGAAAAGCCGATTATACTTGTATGGTAGTTATCGCTATGGATGAAAACCGACATAAGCGGATAGTGTGGATGCACCGTGAAAAGGGTATGGATTTTAACTCTCAAATTGATAAAATCATAGAGTTAAGTGCTAGGTACAATCCAGTTATTGTTGAATTGGAAACAAACAATTTCGCACAGGCATTCCATCAAGTATTGAAGGAGATTAGTGATTTACCTATCAAACCCTTTACTATGAGTCGTATGCGTAAAGAGGCAGTTATCCATGCACTTCAATTGCACTTTGAACAACGGCATTTGATTATCCCTCAAAAGGATGAAGGTGCTACTCTTAGACTAATAGATATTTTATTATCCGAACTATCTATGTTTACTATGTTACCAAACGGGAGAATGGAATCATTGGGTAAACATGACGATAGTGTAATCGCTTTGGCTTTGGCAGTACAAGCGACTAAGGAATATAAAGACAATATAGTAGTTCTTGATGGTTCATCATGGGCCAAGAGATTAGGGTGGGCAGACGCATGATAGAAATACACTGGGACCCACAAATACGAAGCATTGAAGATGCTATCCATAAAGTGCTAGATAGTGGTATTAAACAACCATCAACAAATGAAGGTTTAGACCAAAATTTAGAAGGTTCAAAGGAAACCATAGAGCAAATACAACAAGCCCTTGAAAAGCCAAAACAAGAACAATCCCTTGCACCTGATGGAGATATTCAAGGATTACAAGGCAATGAAAATGAATCAATACCAGATGAGCAACCGGGAACAGAATTGACCGATGTAGCGTATGTTGGTAAATCCTTTTTTATGGATAGTTTTGGTATTAATGGTGGGGATTTAATTGAATTATTGAAAGAGGGTGGTGAAGAGTCATTAATACCCCAAGTAGTCGATATGTTAAAAAATGAACAAAATGCAATAATGAAAACATTTGATTGGTGGGATGATAAGGATTGGTCATTACTGCAACTTCGTGATAATGATTTTAATTTATTACGTTCTTATCCCAACAGATTAGAATTACCATTAAGGCAAACACTAGCGGCTTTGAAGAGGGGTGATAATATTGAAAAAGTATGGGAACAATGGAACATTAGGCTAAATGCTGAACAACGTCTAAGTCGCCGTGAAAGAAACATTCTTTCAACTACTTATGATACCATACGAAAACACGGTGATATGAATGCGCTAACTTTGACTTCTTATGGCGTTTGTGCCAATACCAAAGAGTTAGGTTCTTTGATTAAATCGTATGGGTTTTTGTATGATGTGAAAGTGGTGGGTCAAGGTAAAAAGTCTGATGATAGAACCCTTTATTATGGTACTAATAAACCACCAATATTCCTCAAAGCGGTCGGCCCATTTATTGGTAGTTTGTGGGAAGTCGGTGGTTCGGTGGAAATTGGTAGTTTAGGCCAGCCACGAATTTTATTACCATTTAATACTAAAAGAGCCGGTGATTATACCACTATTCTAAAAAAGGAATTGGGTGTGGAAAATATAACATGGGAGGGTCGGCAGTTTGTGTTTGAGGGTGAAAAAGCAGTTCTTAAAGCCTCTCAACTGGCTATGCCATTTTTAGGGGAAAAAGAATCCGAAGTATGTATTCTAATTTCTGCTATTAAGAAAAATGAAAATGCTGGTAGGATTATGGCATATCAACAATCATCACTTAAAAAACAACCATTACTTCTAAAAAAATGGAATGTATCAGAAGAGGAAATAGAAAAATGGAAGGAGGTGATTATTAATGACTACTGAAAAGAAACGAATTGACCGTCTTTTTGCGGCTCTTGGGGTCGATATGGAGCGACATAGCACCCCAACACCTGAAATGCCGTTGTTTACTTCTGGTGTTCAAGAACCACCACTATTACAAGGAATTACCATCCCTGCTCTTTATGCGGCTGCGTATGAATGTTTAGTATTGCGTTCAATTCTCAATCATTTGGCTACTGAAACATTCCGAAAAGGTTGGAAATGGGAACCGAAATTTGTGGCGAAATGTCGTGAATGTGAAGAAACATACAATAAAGAAATAAAAGAATGTGAAAAGTGCGGTTCTGAAACACGCCCTGCGGATAAAGGGCAATTAGAGTATGCAAAGGCACTACTTGAAAGTGATAACCGTATGGGGCAATCATTCCTTGAAGTTTTACGTGAAATTGAGATGGATTTGAATATCGTTGATGATGCTTATATTATCCTAACAAAAGAATACTTTGTAGACCCTGCTACGGGCAAACCAAAATTCTATCGCATCAAAGAGATAACTCGTGCTGACCCAATTTTTATGCGTATTGTTGCTGATAAGAGGGGTATTCGTGGAGGTAAACAATATACAAGTTTACTTGACCGTTCATTCCGAACCAGTGACCCTGATGAAACATGCCCTAAAACTGGATTACCAGTAATACCTATTCAATTTATGAATTTGGCGGGTGTAGGTGCAGGTCAAGTCTATACCGAAGGTGAGGTTATTCATATCAGTAAATGGTCACCATCTAAATTGTATGGGCGGTCACCAGTAGCCACATTATGGCGTCAAGTGAATACATTAATTGCTATGGATAATTATGTCTATGCTGCATATCAAAAGCGTAGGATGCCAAGAGGGGTTATGGTTATCAAATCATCCAACCTTGAAACGGTGGAGAGAACAGCACGAAACATACAGGAACACCTTGAGCGTGACCCGCAGTATATCCCTACTGTTGGTGTTGAAACGGAGAGTGGGCGTGGTGGCCTTGAGTATGTTCGTATGATGGACACACTTGAAGAACTACAATATATCCCTATTAAAGACGACATTAGACAGCGTATTTCATCATTCTTTGGTGTATCAAATGTGTTTATGAATGATGTATCTGGTGGAGGTCTTAACAATGAAGGTATGCAAATCGTGGTGACTAATCGTGCTTTAGCCGCTAGTCAAAATTTATACAATGATAAACTACTACCATTATTAATACAAGCCTTACAAATTACTGAATGGAAAATGTCTTTACAACCACATGAAGAGGAAGATGAAATTATGACTATGCGCCGTGATGAAATGGCGATTAGGAACATGATGCAAATGAAACAATCGGGCTATGAAGCATCCCTCCGTGATGATGATGGCTATTTGCACTTCGATTACAAGGAAGCACCGCCCGCACCACCGATGCCACCCGAAGGGGCAGTAGCACCTGCACCAGTTCAAAAAGCAATGTGGGATAATATACCCCCGTCAATGGCTAATATATTGAAGCGTACCACATCAGACCCCATACATGGGTCAGTTCCAGTACCCGCTGCTCTTATGACTACACTTGATACTGATTTACCACCTTTACGCATGGAGGGTGATTCACAATTAAATATCAATAGTAGGCGAAGTGGGGGCAAATCACCTAAAGATGTTAGTCGCTTTGATGGTGAGCACCACATGAGCCAAACAGAACAGGATAAAAGGGACAAAGCAAGTGTTTCAGAAAAGAATGTGGATGAGCGCATAAATAATATGAATCGGAGATATGGGTTATAATAAAGGGGAACCTTGAATAAATGGGAGGCTTTCGGAAGGGGTGGTTAAGATGACAGACGGCTTTCTTGATTTTGGATTATTGGAAAAAATGGAACCTATGGCTCGTAGGGCTTTAGCGAGCCTAGAGGCAATGCAAAATGCACTGGTTCATAAGAATACAGAAGATGTTAGTAAGCACATTGAAGATGCTGAAAATGCCCTTTCTGCTCTCAAAAAAGATTTGAATTTAGTACAATCATTTGAACAAACAGCGAGCATTACAAAAAGTGATAGTGAAGGGGTAGTTGGTGAGGGATTGCCTATGGGTAACATTTCACAACACAACAATACTGTGAGCGATTATGATGGAACCGAAGGGGCAGTTGTTCTTGGTATTTCACGCATGGGCCGTTCCTCAACTATTTGGAGACCCCAAAGTGAGTGATATTAATGACATATTGGTCTGAACCTAATATTGCGGGCCGTATGCAGGTTATTGATTTTCAACATAATTTACTAAGAAAGGCTGACGATGCAACTGGTGAAGGTGGGCAATTAGCCAATATGCCGGCTCAAGTTACACCACCAGCACCACTTACACCACCACCAAGTGCTGAAATGTCTGGTGGTCCTACACTTCAAGAAATGGATGCTTTAACAAATAGCCCCAAAGTCTATTCTTCAACAGAAGAGATGTGTTCAGATTTGGAACAACGCTTATCTGAAATGGCAATTGATATTACCGCCCATGTTGGAACAATCGGGCAAACTCGTTATGGTGACAATTTAGACGATATGCCTGTTGAAGTACATCAAGAATTACTACAAAGTTTTAGAGATGCTATTGAACAACTGCGAAAAGGGGTGGGTGCAGTTCGTAATATGGATGCGAGTATGACAAATCATCCTATCGGTGGTGATGAAATGGGTGGTTTGCCACCCGAATTGATGGGCCTTCAAAATATGCCAGCACCCGGTCCAATGGGTATGCCACCCGGTGGTGCGCCTTCACCCGGACCAATGGGTGGAATGCCACCCGGAATGGGGGCTATGTGATATGACTGACGATATTGGTGAAGCAACAGCAGACTTACTCAAAGAGATGGTCGAAGAGATACGCACTCTCCGTCAGCGAATAGATACATTAGAATCACATAATACATCATTACTCAAAGCAATGGATGACCCTGAAACCATGATGAAAAAGGCAGGGTGGCTTCGTGCCGTAACACCAATGGCAGAAGAGGTATTCGACCCATTGCAGCGTGAAATTGATGAAACAACATTTACTTCTGGTTTTAATACTGATTCGTCAATTGTTAAAAGCCCCAGTGAAACACTACATGAGTGGAAAGAGATGGAAAAGGCAATGCCATCCCCTAATCAAACCCCCTCTTCATTAAAGTATAGGTGATAACAAATGCAACCAACATGGAAAGACCCAGCACAGACTCTTGAAGGAGAACTATTACAAATAGTAAAAGAACTGGAAAGTGCAGTAATTCAAAAAAATACATATTGTTCTAATGATTGCCCCCCGAATCCATGTGTTTGTGGACCAGATGCGAGTTCTTTCAAACCTAACAAGGGTGATGAGAAAAAACCAAAACTACCCAAATCCAAGAAACAGAAGCATAACAAGCCCAAAGAGGGTGACGATGATAAGCCTAACTTTGGGAAGGAAGAACGGATTTGTTCTAAGGAAGGTTGTTCTGCGGAAATTAGGAATTATGAGGGTTTGCACCACGAAGCCGCAGATGATAGCGGGTCGGCATACTGTCCGAGTTGTAAGCCATCAGACATTAAAACGAAGATGGATAAGACAACCGAGTTCCTAGAGAGCAAAGGTATCGTAGTCAAGTATGAGCAAGAGCCAACTGACAAATCATCAGTACCGGAATTTTACGACCACGGTGGCGGCATTCCAGTTGAATCAAGGGGTTATAGCACCAATCAAGTGCTACCTAATTATACTGATGCCCCTTCACGAAAAAACACGTTCATATCTGAAAAGGCCCAAATACCATCAGTATCACAAACAGGCTATGATGAAAAGAGTAGTAGTTTGCACATGCACCTAAACGATGGTGGCAATCGAGCAGATGGTAATTGGAATATAGCACCAATGGAAGAACGCCTTGCACAAATAAAGAAAAGTGGTAATTACGGCAATGTTGGGCTTATAGAGGAAATAGCCAGCCAAATAGAAAATATAGCGGGTCGCCTCTCTTAAGGGGTGATAAAATGGATAAAGAAGAATTCATTAGAATAAGAACCGATGCTTTTCAGTCATTGGTGACGAATCACCCATTTGATTCTAATATTTATTTGAAGGCATTTGCGGATTTTTATGAAAGTGGTCAAGAGATTGAAAAGGAAGATACCGCTTTACTTGGTATGATGAATATGGAAAATCCATCATCATATTCAATGAGGAATATAGATAACCCATCACCAGTTACCAATTTAAGTTTACCAGATGCCTATGATGATTTTTTAGCAGGGCAACGTAAGTTTGCGACAACTTATGCTCAAGACTGGCCCCAAGCAGATGAAAACAATGCGTTTGGAAAGAGGCATCCCTTTTCAAGAGAACTACCCACGATGCCATTATTACATGGTAGTCAATGGGGTGAACCACACTTCATTGAACATTTATGGGATAGTCGAAATGTTCTTGAACAAATGGCTAATAATGAACGATTGGGAATAATGCCACAAGAATTTGAAGCATTAATGGGCAGACCCCACGAAACCCAACATCAATTATACAAAGACGACCGAGAGGGTAGGCATTCTTTTTTGGGTGATGATGAGTATAAAGAGTATAAAATGCAAGATTGGGAAAAAATGGGTTTACTATCTAATTTATTTGGTTTAGAATGGAATTCTTTTGAGCAAAGAGAATCTTTTATGGATATGTTGAAAAAATTAGGTCAAACAGAAAATGCTCAAGAGGGCAATGCTAGAAAAATTATGAATGATTTTGCGCCCGAAACTGGAATTTCATGGGGGAGGGCAAAGCGCAATTGGTTTGAAAGATTTATGCCATTATTAAATTGGTGGAAAAGACCTTCTGATAGACACGGGCCAGTGTCGGGAGAATTACCACCATCGGGTTTGGGTCATTATAAATCTCCATATATTAATGATAATGAAGAGATATTACCATCTCATACACATCATCACTGGCAACCCTTTCAACATGGAGGGGGTGTGGGGCGAGATGGTAGTTCGCTGGTCGAAGTATTGAAACAATCATATCCAGCGGCTTTTAGTGGTTGGCTTGGTGATGAATTGATGGGGATGGTGAACAATAAAGAACATCCATTAAGTGATAGTGGTGATGGTTTTCACAGTAGCGGTTCAACCTTTTTCCCTCAAACCGCAAATGATGAAAGGATTTTGAACCACCCACATCGTTCTGCAATCGCTACTGGTTGGGAATCTGATTCTGACCACCCACGGGTGCGTTCTCTTAATCGGCGCAGGGGTCTTTGGTCGTCTGTGGCGAATCACCACCAAGTTCACCCAAGCGAAATAAAGGGTAATGGTAGTAGGATGATTTTACCATCAGAAGCACTTACTCTTCATCCATTGGGTCGTGTGATAAACGCCCATACTGATATGGGTTGGCCCCGTGGTGGTTCAAGTTCTGAAAGACACACAGGAGATGAAGAATATCATAGTTATCATAACGACCATTATGAAAATAGTGATGAAAATATAGGTAGGATGATGAGAGATATGTCAATACCACTAATGGAAAAGTATGGCTCTAACTTATTCACCCCGATAGACCCAACTGATGTTAGAGCAAATACGATTGCTCGTGGTAATGTGCAACAGTTAGCACAAGCAGCCAACTATCAGATGATGAGAGGGAATACAAATCATCAAACAATTGCACCACAGTTTGTTGGTGACGGTTTAGTTAGTCAAGAAGTACCAGTTGGGCCAGTTCATCCAAATTCTATGGCGACAACACCACCAGTATATTTATCTGGAGATATGGATGCTTGGGGCCATAAAATGCCCGCTACACTTGCGTATAAATGGAATAATGATGAACAAGGAATACAATTTGATGTAAAAGACAAACCATTTGAAACATTACAACGAACAGTTCACGAAAATCATCTCAAAAAAGTAAACCCTATCATCATAGACCATCAAATGCAACCTAAAATTAATGATATACCTGCTCTTTTTGCTACAAATGAGAGGGGCCATACACCAATTTTAAGTGGTGACTTATGGAAATCGGATGATTATGAACCAACCGGGGTCTTTGAAAAAATAGTACAACCTGCCCACACAATATATGATTTGAGTTCAGTGGATGATTTGAAAGGATTTAGTGGAGATTGGGTGGTTCAAAGTAAACCAGAAGGTAAACGCCTTTACATCACTAAACAAGGTGGTCACATAAAGGCCCATAACGCACGAGGTAAAGACATTAGTTTACCCGGTGAGGTTCGTGATAGTATTCGTAAACAGGATGGTGATTGTGTTTTTGATGGTGTTTTGAAAGATAAACATTTCAGGGCTATCGACTTATTGGTTCATAAGGGGGATGATATACACATGGAACCATTAGAAGATAGGCTACAAATATTGCGAACAATGTATGAAACTGATGAAGGTGTTTCATTCCCTATGCCTATTGATTGTAAATTTACCGATAGAGATGGCTTACAAAAAAATATAGATTCTATTGAAACAAACCAAACATGGCTTCGTGATGCTAATTCGGCTTTCATTAAAGGTAAAGAAACACACCATCGTTGGGTATTGTTTTCACCAAACGGTGATGATATAACTAAAATAAATGGCCCAATACCCAATGTTTCATCACGCAATGGTAATATTGTATTGGAATATGTTGGTCACACCACCCCCTTATTAGTAAAAGGCTCTTGGAATGGGGAAATCCTAAACATTGAAAATATAATACCAGATAGCCCACTGGCTATTCATGCTAAAATGCAGGTGGGGTTGTGGGGGCCAGTTGCTACACATTTGTTAAAGTACGATATACCACAAGTGGGTCTTTATCCACCTACTATTACTACTAAGTCTAGTATGGTGTTTACTCGTGCCGCATTATTAGATACAGCAGGTAACGAATCTAATTCTCAACATTTACTAATTAATGCCCGTAAATTATTGACAGATATGAATGAATCACTCACACCAGCGGAATTGAAAGCCAAAATAAGTGGCCTTACAGAAGAAATGCTAACAGAATTTGGTGGTGAATATGGTTTAGAACGAACCGAAGAGGGTTTGTGGTCTGTCAATGAAGCAATTGATGATGAAATAATTGAAAATATGGGTAGCCCGCTTGCTCGTGTAACTGGAAGTGTTCAAAGTGGAGGGTGGTCTGGAATGATGGATATGCTTACTGCGCCTCGTGGCCCTACACAACTAACCGATGAAGAGGCAACACCAATGTTTGACCCATATCGAACCCAAGATGGTAGTATGCCACCACAACCACAACATATCAAAATAGAAACAATTGATGAAGAGGGTGAAGGAATTGAAGGTGAGATTGAAATTGAAGGCTCTAACGCAACTTTGCGTTTTCCTGTGAAAACACCACAAGAGGAAAAGGAAGAGGCAGAAGTGAATGTGCCTGTTAAGGAAGAACCGACACCACCACCGATGCCTCCAATGCCACCTGAAGGGGCAAGCCCTCAACAGTAGTATTAAATATAAAAACATAAAATTGAGCGAAACAATGACAGCCGCTACTGCTATTTGGTCTGCCGTTGGTTCTGATTTTATTTTGAAGTCAGATAATAATGGAGATTTGGTAATAGCGGGCTATGCTAGTGTTGATATGGTGGATAAGCAGGGAGATAGAATCCCTGTATCTGCACTCAAAAAGGCATTTAATGGCTTCATGGAGAATCAAGCATACCGCAATGTGCAATTAGCACACAGTGGGATTCAAGTTGGTGAAGTTCTCCCTAGTTATAGTGATAGTGAAGGGCGAGTTTGGAAATCAGAAGTTGACGACCACGGTTTATTCGTTGTTTGTAAAATTCGCAATGACATTGAAAAGGCCCGTGAAGTGCAAAAACAGGTTCGCAGTGGCGAATTACGAGCATTTTCCATCGGTGGTCAAGCACTTTTCAGAATTAATAAGACTACACCTGAACACGGTTCACACCGTGAAATTACAGATATGGAACTACATGAGATTACCCTGTGCAAAAAGGGTATTAACCCCGAATCACAATATACACTACTAAAAATGGATGATGATGATATGACAAATGGAACAGAAACCCTAAGCGAAGTGCGTGATGCTTTATCACGTATAACAAAGAAATTGGAAGAAAACGATGCAGTGGAGGAACAACCAACTACTACGCATGTGGAAAAGACGAATGTTGATGAGAAAGCGGCAATTGCTTACATCGACAGTTTGGAAAAATTTGCACATGAACAGGGTGTTGATTTGAATTCAGTACGAGACCACTTTGGTCTTGGAAAATCTTACATGGTTGGTGTTGATGGTTCACATGGCTTTAATCACCGTGGTCAAGGCGACTTGATTGGTAGTGGTGAAGATGCAACACTCGCTTCTGCACCAAAGTTGCCTAATGCAAAATCTAACAAGTATGTAATCAAGCAACCGCAAGTTGCAGGTATGAAAAACCCTGCACCACAAGGTAACCGACAAGTTATCAAGCAAGGTCTTGACCTTTCACCACAATCTCTTGAGCGTGGTTACGGTGCTTATTCTGCTATTCGTGATGAAGAGGCAGTAAAGGCACTTGTTGAGAAAGAATGGAATGACCGCTATGAAGCAGAAACCCAACAGGCGTTGGCAATTCAAAAGGAAAACGACCACGGCTCACAAATTGCAGCACTAAAGGCTGAAATTGAATCACTACGCACAGATAATGCGGAAATACAAAAATCCGCAGTTCCAGTTCCAGCACAATCGGATGTAAGAGTTCCAACCCACGATGAATTTGCCGCTTTAGGTAATGGAATCGATGGTTGGAAAGCATTAGAAGAATTAGGCCAAAGAGCCTTGCAGGGGAACATAGAATAATAGGAGATGATTAAATGAGTGGTAGCACAGGATATATTCGTACAATTGAAGATATGGAACGCCTTTACTATGGGGCTGGCACAGGCCAGAACGCATGGGCGTATTCAGGAACAGACTTATTGAAGGCAGATGCGCCTTTGATGAGCAGCACAGGAGGAACTTACCAAGCAATTTTTGGCCGAAAGGTCTGGTCCCAACTTAATCAAGAGTTTAATGCTTTTAGCATTCTACCTAAGAAACCGTGGGAAAAGAGTGGTTGGAGAGTCGTAACCGCAAAGCCGGGTGCGCTAACTGGTGTTGGTGAAAATGCAACACTACCAGAAACAACCAAGCCAACCTTTGCTCATGTCAGCACCAAGCCAAAGACAGTCGCTAACACCTTTGACTTGTCAGAAACAGCAATGTTCTTGGCAGACAAGGATGATGGTCTTGGAGATGCAAGAGCAGTTATGAAGATGGAAATGGCAAAGGCACACAGTGAAGGTATTAACCAAATGTTGCTTTCAGACATTGATACACCAGCAGGTAACGACTTTGAATCACTTGACCGCATTACTTCCTCGTCTTTCGTGGAAACAGCGGCATTCGGTGATGTAAGCGCACTTACAGACCACAACATCTACAACCTAACTCGTGCCAGCAGTGGTAGTGCTTCATGGTATGACGCACAGGTGGATGCAGGTGCAACAGGCGCAGAAAGAGCATTAACTCTCAATACACTTGATGGAATGTTCCGACAAGTATGGGAGGCTGGTGGTCAGCCAAAGGTTATCCTTACTGGATATGATACCATTGAGACCATTCAACAACTCTTGCAGCCACAACAGCGATTCGTTGAAATGAAGCGTGTAACACCCGGCGTCAATGGCGTAAAGGGTGTTCCGGGCCTTCAAGGTGGATTCGTAGTAGCAACCTACAACGGTGTACCAATCATTCCATCAAAGGATGTTCACAAGGAAAGCGGTGGTTCAAGTCGTATGTATTTCCTAGATACTGATTATCTATGGTTCACAACAGCAAAACCTACACTTTACCACGAGTCCGGAATTGAAACAGGTGACCCATTCGGTATCAACCGTCTAGGTCAAATGGGATTATTCCATACAATGGGAGAATTGGCTTGCACTTTCTTTAAGGCAAGTGGGAAGATTCGTGACTTGAGTTGAATATGAGGAATTAAAAATAGGAGATGATGAAAAATGGCAACAGCAAACATTACGCAAGGAACAAGCGCAGTAGTATTAGATACCAGAATGTGGGCAGGTAGTGACCCTGCAAGCACAGCATGGCTTCAATCACCAATTGGTAGCAACGCAGCAGAAGGTGGATTGAATCTATTGATTGTGGATTTGATTGTAACTTCGGCAAGCACACTAACAAAACTAAACTTTGACGACACCACAATTACTGGTGTAAATGGTTCAAGTGCATACGCAATTCTCGGTATTCAGAACCTATCAGGTGGCTTTGAGGAACCAACCATCCCAACCATTGTATCAGGTGAAGTGCAATTCACAGTAGCATCTGGCACTGCTGGTGATACTCACCGACTCACAATCCTTTACCGTTGAGTCGGTATAGGAGAGTGAGAATATGACAATAGTGAAATATATTGGAACTCGCCCTTATGTTGAATTTCAACACGAGGGTAGCACTTACGGATTTTCTCGTGGTATGGAACGAGATGATATACCACATGAGTTAGCAGTACAATTCAAAGAACCGGGTTTCCCTCAATGGGATGTTCAAGGTCTTAAATCAACACCATCTAACAAAGAAATGCTTGATGTTATTGAAGAGGAACCAGAAGTGGTTGAAGAGGAACTACCAATCGAAGAGGAACCAGTGGTTGAAGAGGAACCAGAAGTTGAAGAAATACTCTTTGACCCCGAATGGACCCGTGGGGAAATGATGAAATGGTTTAGAGAACGGGGCGAAACCGTAGTTCGAACCGCCACAAGAGCATCCCTTACGGCTCGTGCCGAGGCACTTTCAGCCGAAGGTGATGAATGATGGCTATAACCGCAAACAGCATCAATGACGGCGAAGGCCGCTATGGTTCTCGTACTCGTGTAAATCGTTTAGTTTATGAGTTTACTCAAGCAGATTTGGCAGGTAACACATCGGCAACGGCTGATGTGCAGTTAAATGGTAAGGTTCACAATATCTATGTGGATGCTACCCGTTGTGATGTTGCGGTGGGAACAAATACTGGCTCTTTTCAATTACTTGCAGCAGATTTGACTGATGGGCATACTTCACCTGCTCTTTATCCTTATCATACGGCTATTACTGCTCTTAATTTTAAATCCACATCAGGGCTACCATATCACTATCAAACAAGTGAAGGTGGTGCTACCAGTGATGGAACAGCGGCAAACGCAAATCATTTGGTGGTTAATGGTGGAGGTACGGTAAATGGTGTGGCGTTAGACGACCCCACCCCGTGGACTGGATTGGTATGCGGAACGGTGCAAATAAAGGTCGCAACAACCAGTGCTTGGACCGCTGGTACAGGTTCACTATTCGTAGTTATAGTATATGATTGAGGGTAACACTATTAAATAACAACGACAACCGGAGAAATGAGTAACATGGCATTGACAGTAACTAACACGAAAAGAAACAGTGTAAGTGGTAGTAAAATCACCGCATTCGTAAGTGTGGCTTTTGACGCATCATATCCAACAGGTGGAGAAGCATTTGACGCAACAACCTATATCGCAAATCCGGATTCAGTTCTAGTGACAGGTATGGATAGCGCAGGTCACATCATTCGATATGATGCAACCAACAAGACATTAAAGGTGTACGAAAGTGGTAATGCTCTAAACGACCAAACCCCAACTGCTGATATTGCGGCTAATGCCTTACAAGCCCCATTAGTAGAATGTGCCGCCACAACAGACCTTTCACTTCTAAGTGTGGAATTAATCATTACTGGCAGCAGGGCTTGAGGTTGTCGCCTTACGAGGTGACAACACATGGGTCAAATGGAAATAGAAACCATTGATTTAAGCGAAATGCTTGACATTGAAAAACGCCGTAAAGTGCGTATGGCGGAAATTGCCAATAAGCGCAAATCTTCTGTAAAGGAAACTGAAAGCCCGTTTTCAAAAGAGAATATGAAAGATAGTACAACAAAACGAATCCGCATCAAAGGCAACGAGCGAAAAAATATTCAAAATATTGGTTCGGGTACTAGATGTTTAAGTTGCGGCACTTTGCATTTTTGTTGGACCCCTAAATGTGCAGTATGTTCTGGTCCAATGGATTATAATTTAGGTCACCATTCCGTGGGTAGGAAGGTGGTTTAATGCCACGCACATTTACACCGGGTCATAGGCCAAGTCAACCCCTTTATCCTGATGATTTAATTTATACCACAACTGAATTAGTATCTGAATATTTACAACTACCTTTACCAGACCCAGTAGCATTGGCGGGTAACAGTGTCATTGATGGTGGTAGCATTAAATTCCCTATCACGGGTGCTAACTACCGAAGATGGGGGTTTGAGGTAGCAGATACTATTTTAGTTTATGATGATGTTACTGCTCTTGGCACTACATACACTATTGCTTCTATCGCATCAGTAGGTTCTAGTGGGCAAATATACCTAGTATGTACTGGTAGTGGGTCTTTCACCACAGCCAACAGTGCTTATGTGCAAAATCAAAGTGTATTTACTAATAGTAATGAACGAGGAATTAAAAAAAGTCATGTTAAAACTCTTATTCGTAATAGACAGGATTACATCGATACTGTTACTAGGCATGCTTGGAGACCCCGTATTGTTGCCGAAGAATATCTCAATTTCACTACTTTTAAGCCTTTTAGACGCCGATACTATACAGATTATGTAGGTGCTGTGTTCGTTAAGCATGGTGCTATTCAACAGGTTTTGAAAATGGGTGCATGGCAGGGTGACTATTACAGGGAGATGGCTTGTGCTCGTGTTGGGTTGAAAGTTAGTGACCATACGTTATTATCGGGTGAAAGTGTTATTCTTTGCCCCGGTGCTAATGGAACGGCTACTTTAACGGATGGGTCAGCCAGTACCAATTGGCGAGCCGAATTTGACCATAAATCAACTGCTGATAATTTAGCCGCTTTAATTAATTTGGACCCCGAATTTAACAAAGCGGCTATTGCTATTGGTTCATTAACATCAGAAACACCCACAAGTTCAACCGCTGCTCTTAATGTGCATCACGAATTTTTGGCGGTCGGTAATAGTGATGCGGGTGATGGTGTAGTGGAAATATCGTCAATGCGTAGCACAGAAGGGGGGCAAAACGCAACAATAGCGGTGACACACAATACTGGTTTGACTTACGTTGGAAATCTCCACACGGCAGTTTCTTCAACTGTTTCAGAACTTGTTGGTAGCCCTGCTACAATAACTCTTGTGGGTGGTGGAACAGGGTATTCAACAGGAACGGGCGTAGCCACAACTGGTGGCACAGGCACAGGGCTAACAGTAGATGTTACACAGGTGGGTGGTGTCATTACTGTTCTTGCGATTAATGCGGCTGGTACGGGATATACAACAGGAGACACAATTACAGTTTCAACAGGTGGTGCTAATGCTACATTTACAATTGCTACCGTCACGACAATAACAGGATTTGTAGTGGCAGATGGTTCAACCTTTGTCAATGGTCATAGTGTTGTTTATTTGTCTGATGGTACAACTAATAGGGTCGCTTTGTGCTCAAGAGTTGGTAATATTTTCACCATAGTAACTGATATGGTGAATAGTTTTACTACTAATGTAGCCATTGCTATTCTTGATTCTGACCAAAACATTACGAATGCCGCAAATGCTGAAATTTTACAAATTCGTTTCAAGTGTGATATTAATGATGAAGAACGGCAAAAATCATGGTGGTCCATTGAAGAAAATGGCATGATTTTATTCAACAATGAATACCCATTCTTTGAGAACCATTCTTTGAGAATGGCTTATATTTATGGTGAACGGTATGTCGAAAAATCTATCAGTGAGGCTTGTACTAAATTGGTAGTTATGGATATAATTATGTCAGATGATTATTCTGTATTATTCCCCGAAGGAACACAAAATGTTGATTTAAGTAATAAACACCAAAAATTAGAAGCCGAAGTACAAAAACTATTAGTGCCATTCCAAGAAAGTATAATTGTAGCAGGTATGGGCGGTTAAGATGGAAATTAAAAAAGAACGCCGGTGGACCGCATCGGGTAAAATGATTGATAATTGTGAAGGTTGTGGGTCGTATGGTGTTATTGCGAGCAATCTTTCGGGAAAGCATCTTTGTCGTGTATGTGATGTTAAAGACAAAGCCACAGGTGCAGGTATAGACGCAATGAGGGGTGATGATGTATGAAAGCCACAGTACCACATCCACAAATTATTAAATTTTGGGAAAAGAAATCACGACTTGTTAAGAATTTATTGTTAGCGCAACAGCGGCAAATATCATTAGAGCCAAACCATTTAGAACGGCTATTAATTTTTGAGAAAAATAATGCTGATGAATATGGTGGGTTAAATGATGAAGAATTAGCCAACATAATGAAAAGTCATAAAATATCAAGTCCTTTCGCTAGTGATGTTGAGCAAGCGGAAGCCGAATTAGTGAGTTGATGATAAATGGTTGATGCAATTTCGGCAATCCAGTCTTTAATAGACACTGGTTGGAATATATCACCTAAACCATCTATTTTAGATATTGCTACATTAGATGTAGGAGAGGGAAAAAGGACCAGACTTCAAGACCACGACATAATCAGAATTTTTGAAACAGCCCACAATGAAGCCCAACCAGAACTACTTTTTGATTTCGTAAATGAACATGTTAATTTAACAATTGATATGCGAACAGTCAAGGGGCGTGAGCGTTTAAGTGACCTAAGAGATGAGGTACGGCGCATCATCCATAAGAACCGAAAAGGTGATGGTAGTAACTTTGACAGGGCAATCTTCAAAACGAGAACCGATTTGTCAGACCGTAGCAAGAGGTTGTTCCGTTATACTATGCAGGTGGAGGTAGTGACTTTCGCACAACCATTAGAAATAATTTGAGATGAGAAATATGGCAACGAATTTAGTTTACAAAGGAGATTTGGCCGAAGTATCATTGGCTAAAGAGACTGGTCTTATCGGCCACGGAACAGGAACATGGGTCGATGGAACAACAGCCACCGATGGATGGAAAACGACTCAAGTAGGCCCAACCACAAACACATCCACAATTCATGTGGGCGAAGGAATGTATTGGGTTGATACGGCTGGTAATATGATGGTCCCTAAAAATATGCTTGTTGGGGCAACTTTGCGATTTTATGATGCGGCTGGTAACCATCTACTTGATGATTATTCTTCAACAAAACGCACCTTTTATATTACTGCTAATGACGCTGATACTATTACTATTCAACCACGATTAGCAACAGTAGGTGCAGCGGTAGTAGGAACAAGTGACAAGTATTTCCTTATTGATAACCTTCGTGTTCCTACTTTTGATGCGTCTTGTAACCCCGGAACGGATGAGCGTATCAAAGCAGACCAATTCTTAGGATTACTTAACTCATTTTCACTACCCGAATCAGAAATAGATGTAAGGAAACAACACATTGTTGGGATGGGGCGTGATGTTAATGTTTTGACTAGCGGTAAAGAAACCCTTAGTGGTGGGGCGTTTGACACGAATGCCCACAGTTTACGCTTTTTCAAATATGCTCTTGGTGGTCACACTGCTCTTGGTTTAGGCGAGTTTTCGAATGTTACTGCCGCAGATACTATTTTATCAGCACCACCTCTTAACATAAAACCCGCTACTGCGGCATTTTATGCACAACAAGTGGGTGATATATCACAAGTTGAAGATGTGACAGTAATTACTGCACCATCAACAGCAACGGGTATAGCGGGTGGTGGTGGAACAGATATTGCTATCAATGCAGATTGTTTGATTGGTGGTAAAACCACTATTGGTAGCGGTACATCTGCTGCTGGTAATGGTGTAGTGAATATCAATACATCTAATTATAATGATATTTTCGAAAATATCGGCTCAACTGGTGTTTTTAAGGTTCTTGAGCAAAGTGATACAGGTGGTGTACAATACGGATATTATGGTGCGGGTGCGGGTGCAACCACAGCCATTTCAAGTTGTGTTGACATTACCGCAGGTGCAGTAGCAACTGCAATAGTAGCGAATCGTTCAGTTTATGTATTGGCTAAAATTGATACGGATATTTCAGCAGGTGATATTAGAATTGATTTGGGTGCTACAAATGCCGCTAAATTCGCAATAGGTGATTATATTCAAATCGTGGATAAGGACACAGTTCAAATCCCCGGTGCAGATGCAGAATTACCAACACTCAACAAACACGAGATACGCAGGGTAATTGGTGTTGGGACATCCGATGGTGGAGATGCAGAATATGTGTATGTTGAAGAACCATTCTTATTTGAACACACAGCCGCTTCATGTGGTGTTGAAAGGATGCAATACACATGGGATAGCACAAACAGCATAGCATGGGAGAGAGGAAGCCCTGCGATACTTGATAGCACCTTTGAATTAAAATATGGTGTAGCCCACAATTTCTTCGGGTATTCTTACTTACCCTCTTTTACTATTGAACAATCATTCCGACAAACCGATGTAACACCGGGTGCTGAACAAATGATGAGAGTTTATTCTGGTTGTAAAGTTGGAAATCTTAATTGTGTAGCAGATAGTGAAGGGGAACTAAAAGTGAAAGGTGATTATGAAGCGGGTCGTATGTTTACAGATACAACTGAAAAATTCATTACACCACATCGTATGTTTGAAAATACCGCTAATACACAAGTAAATCGTAGGGTTTCGGGTATTGCAGTTAATGGTGAAAAGCCTTATTTATTCCAACATGTTTCATTTGAAGCATTTGGCGCAAGCATACTTCGTGCTACCAATATTGATTTGAAAATAAATAATAATAATGAGGCTAGATGGTATGTTCGGGGTACTGATGGTTCTTATGCTGCTGCCGACCAAGTTGCCGAAGCATCAACACAATATGCGGCTGAAATAACAGAAGCGGCCCGTGATTATGAACTTAGTTTTTCTGCTTTAGTTGAAGATACTCGTTGGTTTGATGAATTGCGACAACGTAAACACCACACCAATAGTAATGATATTACCTTGACATTAACAAAACCCGGTTCCCATGCAACAAGACAGAATGCAGCGATTACTATTGAAGATTATACAGTAGTAAAGGCTGAACACCCATTACCTGATGATAAAGGGCCAGTAACCGCTGATGTTCATATTGCATTAAGACATGTTAAAGTAACCGAAACCAATCCTTATTTCACTTTGTAGGTGTTTTATCATAAATGACCCAATAGTAAGAAAAAGACTTTTTAGGCAACAAAGGAAAATTTAAGTCATAATCACAATAACTAATAGTAATGGATGATAGGGTTGATAACAATGGTAAGGCTAACAGGGTTCGTAACGATTGCCGGAAGGCGAGAATTACTTAATTGGATGATAACAGACAAAGGTATTGTGGAGGGGGCTGGCCTATCGGCTAGTGGTATTACCGTTCACAATAACATTGAAACACCCGCCCCACCTCCTTCAACACCAGAAACACCAGTCGTTGCTAACACAGAACCAACGACTTACGAAGATACAACCAAAACCGATTTACAGGTTTTGTGTAGTCAGCGTGGGCTAACAGTAAGTGGAACAAAAGCAGAAATTGTTGCTCGATTAATTGCCGATGATGAATCAGTTGAAGAAAGTGAAGAAACCGAACCAATAACTGATGGTGATGAAAATGACGGAGAAAGCGAAAGCGAGTGACTTAGTAGTAGGAAATGATGCAATTAGGCATACAGTTGATACCCCCTTCGGGGAACTAGCCTTATGGATTAAACCCCTTTCTTGGATTGAACGACAAAATGCTTTAACACGATTTGTTAGTATTACACCTAATAGTAAAGGGGATATGGCCCCTAATATTGATTTTGGTGGATATTGGGAATTTGTTTACAGCACTTGTATTGAGCGCACTGACCCTATTTTGAGTAAGTCAGAACTACTGAATCTCAAACCAGAAGTAGGAGAGGCGATTCAATCATTATTACCTTCGTTTGATTCATTGATGCAGGGATTGGCTGGCGGTGTTGCTGGCCCTTTGGTATAACCCTTGATGATGTTCGTAGTTTTATGACTTGGGACGGAGAGGGTGATTTGAGTGTTGGTATTGAAAAAATACCAATACTGGCACACGCCTTACCCACCTTTTTTCTAGGTCAATTTTTCAAATGCCCACCCCATTCATGGGATAATTTAACACCTGAACGGGTAATGTTGGATTATTTTACTTTGTCTGTTTTTAAGGAGATTGAAGCCGAATCTATAAATAAAGTAAAGCGTGAACAGGGTTTCGGTAACACAAAGGGTAGGGCTGTTCGAACTACAAGTGATACTGATTTCTTTGAACGAATGAATGCGAGGCTGAAAGACGATGGCTAGTGAAAAGACCGCAGGGATGGCTCTTGATACTGTTAATACGGTAAAAACTCTCCAACAGTATTCAGATATTCTTACAGTCTTACCCGATAAACACCGAATATTAATGAAAGCATTAGGGCCACTTTATACAACATATATGAAATGGGATATGGCATTAAAAAGTATCAGTTCTACTTTTGGTGATGTTGGTGGAGATGTGGGAGAGGGTGCAGAAGAGGCTAGTGAAGCAACAAAGAAATTAAGTGGCTCAATGGCCGTTGTTGGTGCTTCAACTGGTCTTTTAACAAAGGTATTTATGCCATTAACAAAGGTTCTTGGTGCAACAAAATACTTATTTATGGGAATGTTAAGTAGTATATTGCCAATTATAGGTTTGATTTTTGCAGTAGTAGGGGGTCTAATGCTATTTACCGCTGCCTTTGATGAGGGTGGTGGCTCTTTAAGGAAATGGTTAGAAGATTTGGCTATTATTGGGGAAATATTTGCTGGCTTACAAATAGCCATTGACGATATAAAAGCAGCCTTTAATGATATTGTATTGCCCGAACTCGATGCTGCGGGTATTGGAATGGATGTTATACCTACCCTTACTGAAATAATGAATTTCTATTTCAGGTTTTATGGGTCCGTTTATGATTCAATAGGTCTTTTATTGGGTGCTTTTGTTGAGGCAGGGATAGTTGAAACAATAATTACAGCCTTTACTGATATTTATGACGGTTTTATGTCTGCTTTGAATTCCATTATGGAAGCCTTTGGTGCTAGTGATGTGGAAGAATTCATAACCATATTAACTGATTTGTGGGCTGATTTTGTTGCTTACCTTGAAGATTCTGGAATGATTGATTTTCTTGTTTATGCAATAAGTGTGATAGGGGAACTTGTGGGTTCAGTAGCAATGGCTACGGGAGAAATAATTGCATTAGTTATTAAAGTTATTAAATGGATTTGGCCGTATATTAAACCCTTAGCGAAGGCATTTATGAGTGGATTCAAAATGGTCTTAACCTTCATTGGAATAGTTCTAACTACTGTTGTTGGTGTTATTAGAGCAATTGTAGCGGTATTAAGTGGCGATACCAAAAAGGCCAAAGAAATAATTTTTGGTGTTTGGACCGCAATTCAAGACGCATTTTCAAGAATATGGACCTATGGTAGTGAAATGATAGACAATCTTTTAGATTATATCCAACCATTAATAGATGCTGTTATGTGGGTTGTTGATGGTATTGGTGGTTTCTTCGGTTTCGGTGGTGATGATGCCCCCGGAATGGCTAGAGGGGGTATCGCATCTGGTCCTTCAACTGGTTATCCTATGACACTACATGGAACAGAAGCAGTTGTTCCACTACCTGATGGCCGCACCATCCCTGTTACTGTTAATGGTGCTGGTACTGGTGGTGGTGAAACAACCGTAAATATCAATGTGACTGGTGCTAATGGCGACCCACGAAAAATAGCCCGATTAGTTGGTGAGGAAGTAGGAAGAGTATTCAAGAGCCGTTCTCGTGGTAGTGGTTTTAGTAGGGGTGTTTGAGTATGCCAAAAATTCAATTAATACGAAAAGACGGTGGAATTATAGAACTAGAAGCAAGTAATATAGCATTTCAAGTTACAAGAGGGGTGGCGGTATGGCCTATACCGATTTATGGTGTAAGGGCAGGTCTTGACTTGAATACAAACACATTGAATATTACTGTTGATGGGATTTTAAGAGATGATGATAGTGTTAGTGGTTCAACGGGGGCAGTAGCACATTTTGATTTATCACGCCCTACTGGTTTATTTTCTTCGTGGTTCACACAACAACAAGACGAAGCGGGTAATGCTAATATTGCTGCAATGGTGACGGCTTTGGGGGGTAAACAAATAGTTTTCAAATCAGCAGGTCAAATGACGGCAGGGTTGGGTGAAAACATCACATTGCAGTTTTATGCTACTGGCTCTTTATCACCAACTGTGGCGACAAAAAGCATTGTTCCAGTTGATATTAGTGGAACAATAAACAATACAGGTGATATTGCTACTGCAATTAACACCGCCCTAACGGGAGGTAATGTAAAAGTAAATACTGTTACAACTGCTATTTCTAGTATTTTCACTATAACTCAAACTACTGGGAATAATTTGAATAGTTCAACAGACCAATCAATACCCGCTTTAACAAACGAAAAGATAACTTTAACAAATACTACTAAAGATAGTGATGGTAATACACCAATAGTGAAAACAGGCGCAATTGGTGTAAGCACAACACAAAATTGGGCTAGTTCATTTTACACAACAACCGCCTTTACTGATGGTGTTTCGGGAACTAAAATGAGCAAAGGGGATAAAATTCAAGACCTTATTAATATGACCATAAATGCTTCACCCGGTGGGGGTATGTTATCAACCCAATCATTTACGGGTGATTTAATAGAGATGCCGGATTCACTATCATCATTAGATGTATCTACCTTTTTACGCATATCACAATCCGATGCCGTTAAAAAATATATTGTTGGAATACGAATACCTTACGAATCTATGGTAACCGCTACTGGTGGTGCAAATGAAATATTAAGGCAATTTATTTTACCTTCTGGACCGGGAACTGATTACGCTGCGGAAAAAAACACTACATCATTTGACCCAATTGATGTAATAGGTGGTGAAAGTGTTAGGCCAAACCCATTTTTTAGACAGGGGATAGCCATTCCGGGGGTAGTTCAAACTTTCAATCCAAGTTATGAAGCGGGTGATTCTGTTTGGCTTTACAATCTCACTTTCGCTGCTTGTGAACAACTACTGGGGATTTGAATATGCCAATACATAGTGTTTATTCTAAAGCCGTGAGGCTAAATGGCTATACTGATGGTTTAGTAGTTCCTACTGGTGCGTTTCGTGAAAGCGGTGTGGATTTATTTAATGCTTCACATAGTGAAAAAACAGGTGGTAGTAATAAAGTATCATCCTATGAAAGTAATGAAACCAAAATAGGTAAACGGCACATACCAAATGAAGGAAATAGCATTAATAATATAATCGGCCCATTTACAATCGAATCATTTTTCATACCTGATAAGGGTGGTGTTATTCTCCATAAACCCAATTGTTTTACGCTTAAAGTAGGAGAGCCGCACAAACCCGGTCCTGTTACATTTGATTTATATACAACTACTTCAAAAGGTAGTTTGGCTGCTGAAAGGGTGGTATCGGCATACAATTTCCCCAATGTTACGAATACTAATTGGGGGTCTTATGCAACAGGAGAAAGTAAGCCACATGACCTTGATTTACCATCTCGTGAATTATTATATGTTAATGCTCAATTTACAGGAAAACGAATGAAAGTGTATATTAATACTGATTTGGTTGCAGATATGGATTTTGGTGGTGAAGAACGAATTATACGTTCTGGCTCATCTGATTTATTTATTGGTGGTCAAGGTGGAGAGTTTCGTGGTGTAATAGAGAGCGTTAGGGTAAGTCGGGGGATTATTGAGCCAAAAATGCAACCGTTTACAGTTTTACCAGATGCGGTTGGTTTATGGAATTTTGAAGATGAAGATGATATACCCGATTTGTATTTTTTTAATAATCGCAACCCCGCCCACCCCCATCAAGGTAAGGATGGGGTGGGGAGAGAGAATGAGGGGCTAATGCCCCTACCTATGGTGTGTATAGGATATGATTTCACTACCATAGAAGTAACTGCGCCTGTAAACCCTGCTGGTGGTCACCCGCTTACTCTAGCCGCTGGTTATGATTATGGGTATTTCGCAATACGAGATTTTCCTAGTAGTGTTATGGGTGGTGTGATAGAACGACCTGCTGCTTTAGAATTGTTGGCTTCGCATATATTATCAATACCTGTTGAAGAATTACAATTACAAACATGGTGGGCTAGTGGTATTCTTGATATTCAAGCCGAAGTGACAAAATCCACTTATCATTCAGACGGTATTCCTGTTTCTAATTTGAATGCTATAATAAACGTGAGTGGAACAGACCCAATGACTGGTGGTACTGTAAGTTCCTTTGGCTACCATGATAGTTCGCCCGAAGGGGGTGTTGACCTTGACCCAATGGTAAATCCCATTGAAAGAATGAGAATTGTGGCTATTGATTTTAATGGTAATGGGTCACTTGGTAGGCCACCATGTGTAGTTGTTCAAAGTACCTTATTAGCCTCAAATAATGACCCAAATACACAGGGATTTCTATTTGGTCACCCTGACAATACCCCTGTATGGTTTACTCTCGGTAATGGGGATTTAGTAATCGACCCCGGAAAGACAGAAACAAGACCAACGGGCCAAATGACAAGGGCCAGACTAACACAAAACCAACGATTTAGTGATATTACTGGTAATGGGAATGATGCCTATTTTATTGCTACTAAATCTCGTTTTAATACTAATACACAAACACAAACATCGGGTGTTTCGGGGTCTGCCGGTTCTTATGAGCCACCCTTAGACCACTTAGTGGCTTTATGGTTTGATGCAAATGATAAAACAACCATCAAAAAATACAACGGGTCAAATGTTGTATCAAATGATGATTATGTTTTTTGGTGGACCAACAAAGCAACGGGTATTGTGGCTTCATCAACAAATTATGCCCTATATGGGTGGGGTGATGGATGGCGTTGGAAACAAAATTGTGGTAATGCTAACAATCGAGCAGGTTTGGTTGCCGTTTCCACCTCCGAAGCCCTAACACCACCAACAGGGCCGATGGTATGGCCGGGTGGTAATCCGACTGTTCACGCAACCACAACTATTCCTAACTATTTATCTGGAAAACAATACTATGGTGGGTCGGGTTGGGTTAATGGGCATGGTGTCAATGGGCCATTGACTTTTGGTAGAATACCAGATGTTTCGGGCGTAGTAGCCGCCCCCTTTGCTTCTGAACACTTAACACTATTATATCCCTCCACAGGGGCAAATATGGCTGACGGTGATTGGACCTTTTATTATGTCATAACACCCACTTATACAGCCAGTACCCCTTTGACTTTAATGCGTAGTGAAATTAATGATAACTTCAAATTATTGTTGGATGATGGTCACGCCGTGACCCCGAATCCAAAATTAACCGCTACGGGTGGTACGGCGGCCTTTGCAGGTCCAACCACACAAAGACCAACAGCAGGTATTCCGGCTCTTGTTTCACTACGAATAGACCACGGCACTAATGCCACTTGGAAATGGCGAAATCAACAAAATACCGGGGGTAGTGCAGCAGCGGTGGCTGGGTGGACCCCCACTGCACCTGTTCAATTTGATTATGGTGGGCTTTTACCAAGTTCGGGTTTAGTATTACATTTAGACGCTAATCACTTTAATAATCCATCATTTGATGGATTAGCATTGGCTGATTGGGTGGATAGAAGTGGCAATAATCACGATTTTGGACCATCAGCGGGAACAGACCGGCCAACTATCCGTTCCCCATCTAGTATTTTTAATAATAAACCAGCAATTCAGTTTGATGGTAATGACTTTTTGGAAAGGGCTTATGATGCAGATTTGAATACTAATGATATTACTGTTATTGTAGTAACGACAACAAGTGCTGATAATGCTACTTATGAAGGAATAGTAAGTAATCGTAATAATGCTACATACAAAGGATGGAATTTATACAGCGATATGACTGGTTCAAACAACCAATGGGAATTTTGGATAGGTGATGGTTCTGCTTGGCAAGCAATACAAGCAGCAACGGGTACTTCTGTGGTAGATACACCAGTAGTTTTAACCGCTACTATTTCGGGTGGTAATGGGGTTGGTGGTGCGGCCTCTTGTGAATTAAGAATTAATGGTGCATCGGCGGGTACTGCAACCGTCAACTACCATAAATTGGCAACATCTCAACCTTATTGTGTGGGTTATACCCCCACAACTTACAAATTAGATGGCTATATCGGTGAAGTATTACAATATAATAGACAACTAACCAATGCAGAAAGGGATTTGATTGAGGGTCAAATGGCTGAAAAATATGGTATAACATTGGCTTCGGGCCATAAATATCTAAACACTGGCGCAAATAGGCAAGGGGGGGTTGACTTTTTTTGTGAAGTTGTTGACGGAACTGGTGTTACAAGCGACATTAATGAATTAGCACCACCGGGTTTCATTGTTCACGAAATTATAGGGATGCCACAACTATTAACAGATGCACAAGATGATGATATGCAACAATGGTTTGAAGATAAATACGGGGTCTAAAAATGCCAGAAGAACCATCAGAAGGATATGTGCCAATATCTAACGATTTGTTAGAACCTAGTGATGATTTTCCGGGCATGTGTGGCTTAACCACTTACAATCGTGTCAGTGGGCATTTTTTCTTAAAGAAAATGCCAAGCCCAAAAAATGAATCAATTACTCGTACAATTCAAGGACTAACTGACAGATTTGAGAGTTCTTATGAAGATACAACTATTGAATCATTAATAGCGAAAAATGAAAAAGTTAATATCACACAAACTGTTTATCAAGGCGAAATTAATGATATTCAAACCAGTTCAAGTATTGGTACTTTAACTGCTACTGGTAGTGGTGATAAAGTTAGTAGTATTATGGCACAGGGTGGATATTCATATCACGATGGGTCGGCTAATGTTTTATCATCGGGTAAAAACACAATTGTAGCAATAGCAGTAGAAGATGTGCGTCTTTTTGCCCTTAAAAATTTAGATGTAAGCCAAGAAGCCTTATTTGATTTCACTGACCCCAAAAAACCAACAAATGAAGATTATGTGCATCATTTGACACCAGAAAAAGAGAGTCGTATTGCTATTATTGAAAGCCCAAGCGACCTTATAGCGGCGGGTGGACCACCAAAAATTCTAGTATATTACAATGCTATTGATACCACTGGGGAAGTGGTGGCGGGTTGGAAAAGTAGTGCTTTTGGGGCAGGGGTAGGAGGTTCTAACTCTCATGCAACAACTGAAAATGATGTTCAAGCGATTAATCAAAGTAGTAGTCGTGGGTGGTTGGTGGTGGAACGCACAGTTCCGGATGCTAACACCATTTACATAGAGGACCCAACCGGTAGCCCCGAATATAGGCCATTGATAGATTGGTTGCGCTATCCCTATGCGGGTGCAGTTGATAACACATGGACCCCACTTACAATACATTCTCCCGGTGGTATCATATCAATACCCAAAACAAACCTTCAAAGACCTATAAAATCACACATGCTTCAAATGAATCCTAGTGGTGATACTACCAGTTCTCCTTTCATTAATATTGAAAATTGCGCTCATACAGTAATTCAAAATTCAATAGCGGGAATGGGGGATAGGTACGAAGGCTACGGGCCACCGATTGCACAACCCAATACTAGGTCACCAATCACCGATAGTAAATCTGCTTACAATTTACTTTCAATATCCGTTCAAGGTGAGGGGGTAGCAATAGTAGATGATACTTATGCGAGCCAACAACCAGTAGTTTTAGAACAGTTTGATATTATTGATAATATAATTGAAGGTAATAATCATTTATTGCTCATTCATCCAAAAAATAAGCAAAGAGCCAACACTTTGACCACTTTATTAACAAAACAAGATTCAGATACCCAATATCATAAATGCACTATTGAACTAATGCTTATGAAAGGGCGAATAGAAGAAATAACACCAAATAGTGGTGAAATGGAGGGTGGCGTTATAGTGAGAGGGCGTTCCCAACTGATGGATATTTCAGACCGAACATCTCAACGAGATTTCAATTTATCAGAAGGTTATCCCCTAAAAGAAATTGGTGACTTAGGAAGCCCATCAGTAACCCTGTCAATGGGGGGATTGGGGCAGGGTGGTATAGACATCAACCCTTCACGAACCGAACACCCGTTTTTACCAGTATGGAAAGACAAGGTTGTTGGGTCTGGTAATGCTTCGGTGAGAAATGACCGTCAAACATCCACATATTATGCTTCAACTCGTGCGTTAGTGGAAATACCCCTTTTCCCATCCATGTTTTTTGATATTGAAAAGCGTTTAGCAACCAGTACGGATAACCGCACCCCCCTCCCTTCGTCACAATCTATGGAATTATCATTAGATTGCACAATGACCGCCATTAATCGCCCTCAAATGCAAAACTATGAAAATCGCTGGTCTATTGACTGGGGGCTAAAAAATATAGTGTCGGCTTTAACTGTAAATGATTGGGCTACTGTTAGTGGTAAGGCATGGATAAGGTGTATGCGAGAAAATGCGACCACATACCTTACTGCTTATACTTATGCAGGGGGTGAAACAGAAGTTGTAACTGGTACATTAGGTGGTAGTGATGCTTATATTGAAGTAGATAGTTTCTTACCTTTTACTACCGAAAGTAGTTTTTCTGATGTAGCCACAACCTTACCCTCTAAATGGACCATACCTGATGGTGGTTTTTTGGTAACTGTGGGGGAAGGTATAATTTCACAACGTGGTATTAGACTTCATATTTCACATTTAGAACAAAATAGCAATGTCTATAAAATGTATTTTGACCAATATCAAGATTGGGATAACAACACACTATCAGAAGCAGATTTAAGAAATAAACTAATTGTTGGGCTTCCTGTTACTTTGGGTAGTTGGCTTACAGATGATGCCTCCGCAGGGGTTGGTACAGTAGCCGCAATTACTGGTGCTACTGTGGCTGTAAGCACTTCTGCAAGCACTATGGCCCAAGCCTTCATAGCCCCAATAGAAAAGGCTCTTGGGCTTCGTATTGGAAACCCATTAACTTCTATTTGTATTGACCCCGATGATGATACCACTATTCTTATCCACAACGGCCCATCAATGGAAGGGTTCTCTTTTGACCCCGGTAATTATTTGTACGGGAACGATGATTTACCCTTATTACCACCAATAGAATGTAGGGCTAGTTATTATGCACTACAAGGTAAGAAAGGTAGTGGGGACCTTTGGTATGTTCGCCCACAACGAATAAAATTGGGAGATATTGCTAGTAAGGGGTCAGTTTCGGATTTCAATACAGCAGTAAATGAACTAATACGCACTATTAATCAAGCCAGTCACCCTTTGGCGAAAAACGAAAACGGCGGTAGTGCTTTTGATGCGCCCCTTTTGTTTAGTGAAAGTGCGGGTACTCATACCGTTTCTTCAACAGATACGGGTTCACACATGGGTTACATAAGAGCATTTGCAGGTAAAGGTGTAGAGAGTAGGGATGGGGAAAGTGGCACGAGTATAGTTATTCATAGCACCATACCCGGTGCTACTGGTCGTAATTTTGCAGTATGGTTTAGTAATCATAGCCCCTATCCATATCGGCCAATTCAAGCGGTGGGTCATGGTGGGCTTTTAGCCACAAATAGCAGGTCATATCAAGCAGGTTCATTCCCTGCCCCATTGCCGATTGGAATGGATGGGGAAACTCACATACCAATTACCACCTTTCAAGGTGGTGTTCATGGTTTAGTTGAAAATGCAGGTGATGAACTACGCACTTATAGTGGAATAGGTCAAGAGATTACATTCAATACTGTTCTCAACCCCAAAAATTCATACGGCAACACACTACCAAGTTATGACCCCGAAACTCAAAGCATTTTGTGGGTTGAACGCAAAGCATTAGATATTATTAGGAGAATTGATAGAAATTTATCAGCAAGCGATAGGGCAACTATATTGGTTAATAATACTGATTATGGTACTTTTAGATGGGTAGCGGGGGGTCAAGGGGGAACTGATTGTAAGGTTTCTGGAACAGGGGCTTGTGCCGCACTTGCTGATGTTCAACCATTGAATCAATTGAGTAACAAATGGAAAGATTTGTTTGTTAATTCTGATGGTTCATACAAACAAGTTGAAATCAAATTAATACACCCTCTAATAGATGCTCATGGAATACTATTTTTTGGTGGGGGTCACACAGGGGTCACCTTCGATATTAGTGATGGAACCGCTAATGATTATAGTGACTTTTACACTCATCATTACGCAAAGGGGCCATCTGGATATAGTGGTTTTCAAAATCTCCAAGAGGTTCAAACATCAGCCGCAATATTAGACTTTTCCAACTTAAAAAATGCTGATACTGTAAAGGAAAATACCTATCGTGGGCTACACCATAGGCAAATCCTTACCAATACTGGAACAACGCCCGAAAATAGTCATTTACTATCTCAAGAAACACAATTTTATATTAGATTAGGAGATTTGGCCGACTATACTGGTGACTATGCAAACTATCAACATGTAAAACTGCCCATAGAAAAACTACATGGTAGTAAATTATTGGTTTACAGTGATTGGGAGGCATCTGCTCAACGCATAACGGCAGCGAATGGCCCTATTGTTTTAGATGGAGAATCGGGGGCAGTTATCTTTAGTGGTACTGATTATATTGCTGCCCATGAAATAGAGAAAAATAACCCCGTTACCCCAAAAATAAAACCACTTGTGAATGTCTTAAATGAAATGAAAGGTGCTAATGCGGCTTGGTCTATTTCCTTTTTCATGCACCCAAATATTGTTGGTGCTTGGCCCGCAGTAAGTCAAGATGCTTATGGAACAGGGCCAGTATTACATGGAATCGACCATAATGGGTTTCCGTGGGGCGTTTCTATTGTCAGTAAGCAAATAGCAATGACTACTTACGAATTTAAGGTAATAGGTCATTTTACTGATAGTGCTGGAAATGCGTTTCATGCTGAATCTGTGAGTAGTGGTACTGTGGCTAAAGACGCATGGTATCATGTTGTATTCACTTATAGTAATGCGGCGGGGCCAACCTGTTATATCAATGCCGTGGCTAAAACACTAACACCAACACCCAACCCATTAATTGCTTTGACTGATGATGCAACATACAGGGGTGGAACCGTAGGGCCACATTTACCACATATCAATATTGGTATTGGCTACCCATTAGCACCCGGTACTTATCCACTAATAAATCACCCATCTGCTGGCACATACGCTGTGGGTAGTACCGATACTGTTGCAGTTGATACTGTTAGCCCATTATCTTATTTTTCAATTGGAGATAGTGTTCAACAAATATTACCCACAAGTGGTAATTTTTACGGAAAAATAAAATCTATGAACGCTACAAGCATCACATTTGAATCACCAATAGAAACGGCTTTGGCAAATAATCAAGCCTTGACTAAGATAGGGGCGCATACCGCTACTTCACTATTTGGGCGTGATAAAAATATGGTATTGATTGGATTGGGTTTACATACTTACGGCCCACCTGCTACTTATTTTTACGGTACTACTATTTCCAATCCTTATGACCCTACATATTTTCTTGGTCGGCTAAGTGAAGTTGCCCTGTGGAATAAAGTATTATCGCCATCAGAAGTGACAACACTATTCAACGCAAGGAGTGTGTGGGATTAATATGGCGGAAATTAAGACATTCCCTAAGCGTGAATACCCCGCCAATGTTCAAACATTAGGAACTGATAATGCCCGACCACCAAGCGGCTATTTCAGTATGTTTTTCACATATCCCGATACCGAATATGATGATGCCACTGATACTGTTTGGGCGGGGGGTAGCACTTCTCAAGGAATGCACTTTCTTATTAGAACACCATTAGCGGGAGATACTACTGCGGCGGCAACTGCTTTCGCACATTACGGGAGAATAGGTGTCAAAATAATTGACTTGAAAAGAGCCGCAGAAGCCTCGACAAATGCGGGAACTAACAAAACCTATAATCTTGGAACAGAAGAGGCTTCACGACTAATAGCGGCAACTATCAACTCAAGTAGAGTATGGCAAAGGGGATTACATTCTAGTCGAGAGCGTTTTCTTCGTGCCAAATATGTAAAAATGAGTGGTGCTACCTCTTATACTACTATTAATCATAATAAGTTACATTATGCCGCAGCAGGTATTACCAGTAGTGCTATTTCTGCTGACCATGCTAAAGGTAGCACTAGAGTAATTAATGTTGGAACTGATATATCGGCTCATGTTAAACCCAATGATTCACTTTATACTGAAAACACATATATTGGTAAAGTTTTAGAAATAAATGGTGTGTATGTTTATCTTCAATCAACAAATGAATGTGCTTTAACAATAGGTGATAGTGTTAGAGGGGGGCGTTTTGATGGCAGATTTTACACCTATAATCGTAGCCCTACTGATTTACCACAAAACGGTACAATAACGGGTGGGAATTATACACTAACTTATGATGGTTGGGAGATTAAAAGAGAAAATAACGATGCTAGTCTTTCTAACCATAATATTGTTTCTTTTAACATAACAAATGTCGTGAATTCTGCTGGTCCAACAGCGAATTTCGCAGAAGGTGGAACATTTGCAGTACAAAACGATGGTGAAGAACAACACACCGTTATCGTGTCTTGGGAAACACCCACCCCTACGGGTGGTGGCTATTGGGGTACTGCTAATGGCGGCCCTATTGTTCAAGGATTGGGTGCGCCACTACCAGTATGGTATATGACCGCTAAACCTATGGATGGGGGTAATTTGGGGCTACCCAGTTTAGGTTATGATTCACGGGGGGCGCAACCTTCGGCTCATTCCACTGGGCATGGTTATAGTAGGTTTTCTGTTGAAGGTCTTAATTCCTGTGATTTACCAACCGCCCCACCACCAGATATGCCATTTGACGGCCCATCTATCATGGGTTCAACAGAAGCCGACCCCTTCCAATGGACCGGCCAAAACGCATTATTAACAACCGAAGAAAAAGACGACCTTTTCATTAAGAAACCCGAATTTGGAACAAAAATGGATAAGATGGGGCCATATCAAACTGATTGCTTTGTTAGTAGTAATGCAACTCTTACTGGTGGAACAACCATTAATGTTGTAGCACCTTCAACAACTGCAAAAAATAATTTTTCAAAGGGAGATACACTATACAACGCAAAAGGCACACCTATTGGTGTCGTATCATCAATAGCCGATATTCAAACAACTGCACTAACCACTATGGGGCCATTAATGGAAAAAATTGAAGTGCAAATAAATGGTGATTATGCGTCTGGAACTACAACAGCAATAACTGTTAGACAAGACCCAACTTCACTTATTGCTGTTTCTGGTGATACTGCTACTGACAAAGATGGTAACAGTATGGGTATCATTACTACCAGAACAACGGGACCCGATACGATTACCTTTAGTGCTGGAACCTTACAAAACTATTTTGATGGTGATTATGTATATATTCAACGGGTTAATTATACTGCGGGAACAGGCATTGATTATACCCAAACACATTTAGACGAGAATATACCTATTGTTATGGCTTCTATTGGTGGCACTAAAGAAATAGGGGATGCCGAAGCATTTGGTGGTGCGGGTACTTTAGCAGATTACAATAATGTTCTAAAAGGCAACTCATCATTATTCTTAGATAGTAATGGGGAAAAATATGCCACAGTAGGTAATGTATCGACACCAACAGCATCAACAGCAGGTGGTAATCGTTATAGTAGGATGAACATTACTCGTGACACATTATTGAAAACAATACCAACAACCACAGCCGCTTATCGTGCCTGTAATGTAATAACACTTGAAGCGGCTATTGGTTCAATTACTGGCTATGTAACTTCATTAGAAAACGGAGAAACACTATACAAAGCCTCTCAAATTAATAAATGGCAGGTGGCTCTTGAAAACGGTCATAAATTGAATAGTAAGTTTGGAGAGTTAAAAGATGCCACAACGGGTAATCATCATACAATTACTAATTTAACAAATTCAGACGCTATCGCTAACAAAGTCGTGGTGAAACATGGCCTAAAAAGCGAAGCAACAACCATATCGACTTCAAGCACTTCCACTACTGGCTCTCAAGGTTATGTTACTAGGCCATTTCGTACTGTAAGAGCCGTCAATACTGAAACAGTAGGTAATTTACATATATCAAATGAAGAGAGAGTTTGGGATGATTTATCAGTCGTGGATGATACTGGTCAAGAATTGGTATTACAAGGCGGGTCACCATTTGGAACAGTCATAAAGGATTATAATTTTAATAAAACACGGATAAATCCTACCGATGGTACTGAAACAATATTGCCATCAACACCCGGAAGCGGTATTGAACCAAATATGGAAATACAACTACCATCACAGGATGAGATACCGGGTAATATCCTTGTGCGTAGCGGCCATGATAGGGTACAAGCATGGCGTAATATGACTTGGGGGATGGGTGGCTTAACTGAACCATATCCTAACACACCCGGCTCAATAGAAGCCAATACTGACCCCAATGATACTGCCGCTGGTGGTGCTACACAATTCGACACTCACGATAGGGTGTTGTATTTCCACCCTGTTAGGATTTTACATGATAAACTCGCTACTCAATTTGGCTTATCCCCCAACGCCAATGCGGGTGCTGTGCCAAGTGGTTCAACTCGTTTATTTTCTGCTCATCGTCTTAATGACCATGTGGAACGAGGTTCAGTATTATTAGATGCACAAAATGGGGTTGATGCCTCTTTTATGCACCCACATCACCGCATACGATTTGGAAGGCAGGGCCACCACTTCATTACCCCCTTCACCATGCGTGGCACACCTAAATCATTAAGACGACAATTGCATCGTTCTCATGGCTCGGCTTATTCCCTCATGTTTGAGGCTGAAACGGAGAACAAGCACTGGGGTTTCCAATCAGCATATAATGGGGGGACCGACTCACCAAGTAGCACATTATACTATTTAGACACTTTAGAAGCCAAAACAGAAACCTACAATACTGGCTCGTTTTCATCTGATGGTTTTCCTCTTGGTGAAATTAGTAGGAATGGGCTACCAAATCATAGGAAATTTTATGACGATAGCCCTGAAACATCTTTTGATGTATTGTTTGCACCCGGTCAAGAACACACGAAGGTTGAAGGTGCTTCTGAACAAACGCATTTCGTAAGTAGTAGTCATGGTAAAGATACGAGTATGGGGCCGTATGGTAATGTTGCTCATAGTGGGCCAATCGCTATTACTGCTGCTTCTGCTAGAACAGTAAATACACGTCATAATGCAGGTGAAGAGTTCGCTATCAATGGTTTTTTCCTCAATCAGTATTTATTGATGGGTGGTCGCCCAAACCCTGCTTGGCTTCAATATGATTTAGCGGGTAGCGGGGCCACACCACATACCTATACATTACTTGGGCATCAAGGAGGTTGGTATCAACCCCGTGTTGCTACTGAATTAGCAACTGTCCCCCCTCTTTTTGCCCATGATGTTGAAATGGTTAATGCGGCGGCTATTCCCATACCAATTGTTGAAAATCCCGCAATAGATACAGCGCATTTTACACAACTATCAACTAACAACGATTTGGCACTACTCAAATCAACTAATACTAATTCGGGTGCGACACCCGATGCTTTCCTATCCACTTGGTTAGCGGAATATAGCCACCCTGCACTATTCGGCACAAGTCGTGAGCATTTTATGTCGTTTCGCTATCGTGAAGCGGGAATGCCAAATGCAGTAGCATATCCAGCAGTTCGTGGTCTATTACTGCGTAATGCTTCATCTAATTCATTAGTGGCGGGTTCTGTTCGCACTGCTTTACCCTTTGAAAGATTGTATGCGTTCCAATGGATGCAAAACTATGGGTATAATGCGCTTAATGCAGGGGGTCATGGTGCTAATTGGGGTGAGAGGGCCGCCAGTGCGGTTCTCATGGGTCATAGTGGCCTTCGTGAGCCTTGTGGAACCCTTGAATTGCGACAACACTTTGTGAAACATGGTGCAGTAAAGAGAATGAGTCGTGGGGAAGGTATTGGGGATGGGCTAAATCCCCGAAAAACTGTATCACGAAGAATACTCGATAAAGATTCAACTAATAACTATATTTGGCACGAAGTAACGACACCAGAAAACGCAATGGTAGCGATAGATGTAAGTCGCAGATTACCTGTAAGGGCTTGGGGATTCAAAACTGGTAGTGATGCCCTCAATATGCTAAGTGGCGACCCCAATGAAATACTCTCTACTCAACAAAAAATACAAAAATCTGCTCGTTTTGATGGTGGTAAACACGATAGCGTTCAAGACATACCAACTATCACTCTAGGTGCTGATTGGCGTTGGCCTGTTGC
>Ga0114933_10000391_pt1 | contig 53188 bp, 92 predicted proteins | sample 4SBtaG_FD_89691 | JGI IMG/M metagenome (GOLD analysis project Ga0114933, IMG submission 89691) | Deep subsurface microbial communities from Kolumbo volcano to uncover new lineages of life (NeLLi) - 4SBTROV12_W25 metaG | ecosystem: Environmental > Aquatic > Marine > Volcanic | place: Kolumbo... | reverse complement strand
TACGCTCCTGCATATCTCCCAAAAGGTATATTACGATTATGGCTTACTATGCCTGAAAGAATGATAATATGTTCACGATAAAGCATCTGCAACTTTTTGTAGTTCTTTTACCTCTAAATAATGGTGACTAGGTAGCATTACAGTTGTTTCCACAAAATTTTCAGTTATGGGACAGCTATCATTATAGGTATTTAACCAAGGAAATAAATGTAGTGGTTCCTTAAAAAAAGTTCTAGCTAAACATCCAACTGCATTAAGTTTTTCTATAACGGAATCTACTTCGTTACGAGGTACACTCATTGTATATCTTTCCCAAATATAATTATCTCCAGGTACACATGCATAAGGTAAGTTATCCATATAGAAAGAAGCAACTTGTCTTCGTTGCTCTCTATACTCGTATTGCTCAAAAAGCTCTATTTCTTTTAATAGAACTGCACACGATGTTACATCTAAATATGATTTAGTTCCAACTCTAACAATCTCTTTATTTTTTGCCCTCCCGTGTGCGGTAATTTCATATATTAAATTATGTAAATCAGGATCATTGACAGCTAATCCACCACCAGAACCAAGAGTTCCGGGGTATTTAGTAAAATCAAAACTAAAACAAACTACGTCAGAAGCGTGTCCGGGTTTGTATTCATAAGGTTCTCCCATTTGAAAAGCGGGAGCAGCGTCTTCTATAATAGGTATATTTAATTCTTTACAAATTGGTTGAAGTTTTCTAACATCACTTACAGTTCCAAAATTTTGTACTACTATAATAGCCCCGATTTTACCCCATTTATTATTTTTTAATCCTTCTACAGTTAAATCCATGTCCATATTACCTGTAGCATCACAATCAGTAAATCGTATTTGTCTATTCATAAATGAAGCGGCATTAGCAAAAGCTCGCCATCCATATGAGGACATTAAAATAATATCATTTGGTTTAGTAAGAGCGTGTATAGATATTTGTAATGCATCTGTACAGCAATTTGTAAATGTCCAATAAGGCACTCCAGAAAGTTCTGCACATTTATTTATTAATTTAAGTTGAACGCCTCTAACATCTCTTCCGTCTTCTGATTGATAAGGGTCTTCCATTACATCAGAAATTGCTCTTAGATAATCAACTTTATGTCTTTCTATTCTTTTTTTATGCGGAATAAACGCTATCTTTTTCATATATTACTAGAATTAGTCCCATCCATAATTTGTTAGCCACTGTTCTACTTCATTATTCATAAATTTTCCAATTTTTTTATCTAATACTGCATCGTTTTTAATAGCTATAAATGCGGGATATCTTCCTATACCGTGTCTATCATTCATTTCATGGTCGGAATCAACAGCTTCTGCAGTTACGTTACTAAAATTAGCATTAATTTTAGCTATAGTTTCTTCAACCCATTGTTGATTATTAATTCCTTCTTTATTCCAAATTCCGTAAACTTTATTACTCATTTATCATGTCTCCTAGGTACATACGTTTTTCTAGTCCAGAGACTACTAATTGTATGTCGTTTCTAATTTCTGAAGTATGTAATAGCCTTCTTGAAGCATTTGTAGTAAAATAAGGTTTTACTACTCCATTTATATAAGTATCGTGAAATTTATCTTTTCTATAACTTCTTAATAACTTTCCCGCTTCTGTAGTAACATCTGCTAAACCTCTCCTCATTCCTCCTGCGCTACTTCCTCCTGTATTGTTTCTAATATCATAAGGATCACGTAATAACTTATTCATCACATCCCTAGAATCAGGATATGATGATTCAGAAATAGTTTTAGTAGTTTTAGGATAATTTTTTTTCCAATAATTTATAATTATATGGCATTGTTTAGCATGTAATTTTGGAAAATTTTCACTTGTGAAAAAATTTTCTTTATATTCACTTTGATTATGAACATTAAAATTTATAACATTACTACTTAAAGTACAATAATATTTTTTATCAATTATTTTTATTAAAGGTTTATCTATTCCATAAATATGGGCAACGTTACCTTTTCTAGTTATAGGTTTTATTACATTATGCTGTTCCCAAAAATAAACTTCATTTCTAGATAAGGTATGTATTATACCACTATATCCAAAACCGTCCGTTAGCCATTTTTGATTATAATGAAAATCTTCTAAAAAATTACGGGTTATTTTAATATCTGTTATTTTATTCCCATAATCTGGTTTAACATAAGGTAATTTAAGTAATTCGTGATCTACAAATCTTCCAACTACTACTTCGTCTAAAGTAATGTTATATCTTTTAAAAATATTTAAAACAGTTTGAGAGTCACTTCCTCCACTAAAATATAAAACTAAATAACCATATTTATCTCTAAGTTGTTCCGCTCTTTGTTTAAATAAATCTTCTAAAGATTCATTAGGTTCTTGTGTCCAGTCAACAGAGTCCCATCCTGCGGGCCAAGTTGCTTCTAGATCAGGAATATTAAATGTTGAACTATTTAAAATGGTTTGTCTATCTTTATATATTTCTCCTGTCTTCTTATTCTTTAGTATGTACATTAACTACTCGTTACTTAAAGTCTTTACTTGTTCATCAATCTGTTTTAGTGTATTCTCAAGATTATGGAAAATTTCTTGCAACTCTAACATTTGTTCGTGTAAGGTTTTGATGTCGCCGCCTAAATCTCCGGCAACTTCTCTAATCATTGAGTGACATTCTCTGATTTCTACTTTTAAATCTTCTCTAGTCGCATATAACATTAATTATTCCTTTGATTTTTAGTGTATCAATAAGTGAGGCAATTGTCAAATAATTTCTCAAATTGTACGCGAATTGGCTATATTATTCTTGCAAATTATACAGTTTTCTTGTATAATAAGTTATAAAGTCATGAAAGGAGTTTATATGACACAATACGTGGAAGCAAAAGAATATTTTACCTATCTCGCAAAAGTGGAAAACATTTCACAAGCAAAAGAAACAATGAGAATATATAAGAAATTAAAGAAACGAAGAGGCGATTTTTTAGCTGCTCGTTTCATTTTAGAAGTCTATCAAAAATGTAATGAAGATTTAGAAAAACAACTGGAGAGTAAATAATGGCAAGAAAAAAAGCACCTGCACAAAGAATGTTATATGATACTAGGGAACCACATGAGATTATTACAGATGCAAGTAATATTGTTAGGTGGAATATTCCTCTAGCTATTGAAATGATGCAGTCAGTTAAAACTAAGGTTTGGTACGGAATCCAAATACGAGATTGGAATAGAGCAGCAAGAAATATAAATGAATATTTAGATTCAGTAGAAAAATGCAGATTCTATACCAAGAAAGAGTTTTGGACAACTGAGGATGCGTTTGGAGTTTTTAGAACCTTAGCGCCGATGAGACTAGATATGATGGAAGATTATGAGGATATAAATGGTTAAAAACCTTGCTAAAGGTTTCCTCCTAAATTACATCAAAATTAAATTTGACATCTGCAAAAATCTATGCTAAATTAAGTTGTAAAAACGAATTAAAAAAATGAAATTGAGATTTCATCACAAAAACAAATATAAAAACTTTACAAAGAATTTGTATAAAGTTATCAAGCACGAAAATAAAATTCATCAATCTAAATGTTTTGAAATACTTGAAAAATATATAAAAGATGTTGATCCATCTTTATATTTATATTCCCATCCTTACTTAAAGTTTTTTAACGACGACACGGAGTGTCGTAACGATTACTCGTGTAATCCGTGGGAATTGTTAAGAACGGAGTTCTTATACGCCATGACACGTTACCCTGATATAAACGTAAGGGGTCTATCTGTGTCTTATGCTTGGTTTTGCACTAATCAAAGAGTGCAAGATTGGTTAAAAAAATAGGAGAGGGCAGAGCTGTGCTTCAAGGATGGAAAAACTTTTTGCGTAAAATAACAATAACTAGTGCTAAAAGACTAGAAGACATAAAAGATGGGATTGCCTATATTTTAAGTGATACCCCTTTAGATATCGTCAACGAGTGGGAAGGTACATCTTATGAAGGTAGTTTCTGGGAATTAGTTGAACCTAGAGAAAAAGGCCCAGCTAAAGGATCTAGACGAATTGGTGCAGCTAATATGCTGTACGCTAATCAGTATATAGCTGAAGAGTGTGGATTAATTGAACGTACTACTGAAGAATTACTTGATGAGGGTGAAGAAGAGGGTACAGATATAGCTTTTGAAGTTCTAAAAGAGGTTTTAGAAGATTTAGAAAACAGAAAAATAATTAGAAAAATTCCAGACGTTGTAAGGTCGGAATTTAAAGTAATTGAGTCAGGAGAATAAATGTCAGAAGACGTAAAACTTACTAACTTTGATACAGTTAGTACAGAGATTAAAACAAGTATCGATTATATTATAGATCAATTAGTAGTTATCGAAGATGCAAGAGAACAAATTTCTGCATCTTTAAAAAATTTAAAAGATAGTTATGGGATAGCTCCTACTTTAGGAAGAAAAGTGGCAACAACTATGTTTAAAAACAAACAAGAAGATGTTGAAGAAGAGTACGATGTACTTTCTAAGTTAATCGAGATTTGTTCAAAATAAATTTACTAATTTCTTTACATACTTTTTCATGAATGGCGGGACCTGCGTGGCTCCCGTCATTTGCTTTTTGTATATGTTTCATATCATCTAAAGGAGCATATATACAATCGTCGGTTAGTTCTTTTAAATCATTATGTAAATGACCAAAACAAGCAATATGTACAGCTCTTATATTATATCTTTTTAAGATATTAATTTGTAAAGCAACCGCCGATTTCCATAAGTTATTTACTATTTTATCTTCAGAGTAGTATAATAGTCCTGCAGCATGCCAAGCTGCTTTATGCTCTGCACTATTTCTTTTATTATCTAAAAGTTGTTCACTAAATATCCACTGTCTAAAAAGTTTTTTATTTTGCTCAATAAAGTTAGCAACCAAAAACCCTTGCCATTTATTGTTACGTCGACTACGTACTTGCCAACGGTATTCACTAGTATGACCAACCAGTATTAAATCAGGATTTAACTTGACAGCTTCTTCTATTTGCGATAAAATAAGATATTCACTAGCACCAGATTGTGCTAATGTTGTGTAGTCAGATTTGAATTCTTTAGCAAGTAAATATCCATAAGTTTCTTCTGGGGAACTTAGTCCTTCCCCTAAAGTATAACTGTCTCCACACGAAATAATTTTCATAAGAAATGGTAACAAAAATTGGAGCAAGAGTCAAATAAAATTTTACTTATGGGGAATAGTTACACTATTCCTAGTTTAGCAGTACCTTTTCCTTTTCCTTTACTATTAGGATTAACAAATAATATTTCAGATTATGGAGCAACTTTAGATTATCAGGCAGAAATAATTTTAAAAAAAGAAGAACTTACTTATGAGTATATAATTTGGATTATTGGACATCATCACCGTGCTGATCCTAAAGCAAATACTGATTTTATACTTCCTTACAATTGGGATGAAACAGATCCGTGGGGAGAATTAACTAAGAATATATGGTTTAAAAAGTTAACTACTATAAAATGGCATTACCGAATAGGTGTTTTATCTGTTTTAGCAGTTCTGTCTAAAGTACCTGTACAAAATATAATTTTAATACCTTTATATAGACCCAATGTTTTAGAAAGTCCAGAATTAAATTTTTTACAATATCCCGAAGTTACTTCACCTATTATGTGGGAATATTTAGGAGATTACAGAAAAAAATATCCTGATGGCGCAGGGCATATGAATCAACTTGCTCATAAAATATTTGCAATAAAATTAAAAGAGGAAATAGAAAAAAGATGGCAGATATCATTAACTCTGAAATCAGACCCTTCATAGATATCTCATTTAATAATACAATAAAAAACTCTGCGGAAAAGATTATAGAAAGAGCAGAAGAACGAGTAAAGTGGTATGGTAATCAGTGGGCAGCAAATGATGTAGTTAAGGGTGGAGTGTGTATATTATTAAAACCCGGAGATTTATACGACTGGCATTTTGATAATATGGATTTTTCTGAAGGTAAATTAACTTGCCCTAGACCCACTAGGTATTGGACTCAAGTTATTTATTTAACGGAAGGAACACCTCTAGAAATAGGTAATTGGAATCCTAAATCTAATAGAGTTTGGGAAACAGAATTTAGTGCACCTGTTCCTTCTAAAATCTTAGCTACTATTTTTCCAACTCCTGGAAAAATAGTACAGTTTCCTTGTTACATGGTGCATAGAATAAAACCTCCCGTTACTAACAGAAGGTGGACTATTACAACTTTTGTAGATCAACCAAACTATAAAAGTTTAACTAAAAAAAATTTAGAGAAAGGTTATAAATGGTATTTTAATGAATCCTGATTTTTTACGAATTGAAAATGCACTTCCTGATGAAACTTGTGATTTTTTAAGTTCCACAGCTTATCAACATCCAAAAGTTTTTAAAAACGGAGATCAACAAGCAATTCCTGAGTTTATTGATAGAACCCTTAGCTATAAAAAAGTACATAGGTCTATGCCGCCTCCTTGGTCACATTTTGAACGAGGAATGAATTATGCCCGTTTTTATGCTCAAAAACAAATTATGGAGCATTGGGGAGTTTGGTGCGTTCCAGATAATACTGAATTAACTATTTGGGGACCAGGAGATTCTATGTCTCTTCATGCAGATAATTGTTGGCAACCAGAGTTACCCGAAGAAGTTACGTCCGAAACACATCCAACTTGGTATAGAAAATACTCTGCAATATTTTACTTAACAGGAGGTATCGAAGGCGGTGAGTTTTATTTTAAAAATTTTGGTGAAGATATATCACCACAACAAGGTTTAATGTTGGCATTTCCTAGTGGAATAGAGTATACTCATGGAGTACGTGAAGTTTTATCAGGAATACGATATACAATCGCAGTTTGGTTAACGGATGTACTTGAGTACGCTGAGTGAAAGGAAAAATTAATGAGCGGAGGAATGGAATGGGCTGCAAAACATGAACGAGAGCAGCTAGGAAAAGTAATTAAGAAAATAGTTGATAAGATGCCTGAAGAAAATTTAGGAAAGTTATTTAAAACTATTACTAGAGACTTAAAAGAATTAGAAAAAGACGGAAAATTTTCTAGGCAAGGATTACATTTATTAGATTCTACACAGAAAAATGTTCGGTTACTTATAACAGAAGTGGCAGCTCCATGACATGGGAATGTATAGCAGATAAAACTTGGATAATGAAGAAAAAAACTTTATTTCTAATACTTAGTTTAAAAATACTACTGACTATTGTAGTTATCTTGACCGTGGCGTTATCTAATGCCTGAAGGTCCAGAATGTACGATTGTTACGAACCAATTAGATAAAGAAGTTAGAGGATGGAGTTTAGTTGATATTAAATTATTAACAGGTAGATACACAAGAAAAGAGCCTGACGGGTTTTATGAATTTATGAGTATATTATATCCGAAATATGGGGGAACATATATTCACGGAGTTTGTAATAAAGGTAAATTTATATATTGGTTGTGTATGGATGGAGTAATATTCAGTACTTTAGGAATGACAGGAACGTATAAAGCTGAAGACAATAAATATGCTAGGGTTAGATTTGATCTTAGAGATAATACACCAGAAAAAACAAAGAAAAGTATTTATTATTCTGATATGCGTAACTTCGGAACACTAAAGTTTATTACAAAAAATCCTAAACAAGAATTAGATAAAAAACTTGCAAGTATTGGTCCTGACATGCTCAATAATCCTTGTGATGAAAAAACGTGGCTTGCCATATGTGAAAAACGTAAAACTAATTCTTTAGTAAAATTTTTAATGGAGCAAAAAAATGTATCAGGTGTGGGTAACATTTACAAATCCGAAAGTCTTTTTCTCGCCGCTTTGGCGCCTCATCGTAAAGTGGGTGATTGCAGCGAAGAAGACTTGTTACGATTGTATACAGCGGTTAGAACCGTTTTAAAAAATAGTTTTGAAACAGGCGGTGCAACTATAAGAAATTATTCTGATTTACACAATACTCAGGGAAATTATGTCGCTTTTCCTTCAAAAGCAACTGAAATGATGAAATCAAGAATAGGCGTTATGGTTTATTCTCAAAAAGAAGATCCTTACGGAAATCCAGTTGAAAAAATTTCTTTAGATGATGGAAGAACAACTCACTGGTCACCAACAATACAAAAATGACTGAAACAGACTATAAATATACTATAATAAAAAATAAAAATACTAATAAGATTTATAGTTCTAAAATAGATTTAGTATCTTCTTCTACCAAAGAAGATATGAGTACTTTAATTTTAACAAGTAAAGATAGTTTAGAGTGGAAATCTCTAGACTGGAAAGAACCTCCGGAATCTTATAATATATTATTAAAAGAAAGATGCCAACAATTAAGAGATAAATACCCTTACTTAACTATTTATTATAGTGGAGGACCTGATAGTGAAACTGTTATAGAAAGCTTTGTACGAAATAATATATTTATAGATGAGATTGTTATTAATAGAGTTGCTCTTAATAAAAATGAATGTTCTAACCCACAAATTGATATTGGTATTAAAAAACTAAAAAAAATTCAAAAACTAATTCCTAAAACAAGAATTACTGTAAATAACATAACTGAAAAAGTAATTTTAAATTTTTTTAATAGTAGTTATTGGGATACTTTTCCCGCACAAACAGGATATACAACATTATTAACGAGATTAAGTAAAGTATCTTTGGCTAGAAGAGGTATTAAACAATATTTTTATAATGACCATTTTTCTGGTCATATTCAAGGAGATGCAAAAACAGGATTAGAATATGACCCAAAAACAAAAGATTTTTATACAAGGTTAAACTTTGGTCATTTCGGACAATCAGGAAATTGGTATGATGAATGGTTTTTTACAACCTTAGATTACCCAAAATTACATATTAAACAGACTCATTTGGTAAAAAATTATTTTAAGAAAAATAAAGAATTACTGAATAATTCTTTATTATTGAGAAAAGTTCATACTCGTTATACTATTTCTGAAGCTAACTGTTATGAGATAATAACTAAATTAACTAGATTTCCTCATGATTTAATTGCACAACCAGAAAAACCAATAGGGTTAGGAGCAGATTTAATTCTATCTAATGCAAATACAGAACATAGTCAAATTTTAAAACAGTTTGACAAATATGCACCTCATTTACTTGATAATTGGAAAAAAGTTTTATTATTTCCTTTCCTTGAAGCTGCTGGTAATTCTAACCTTTTTTCTAAAGATACTTGGGATTTAAAACACATAAGACCAGAAATAATAAATATAGGAAAGTAATTAAGGAGAAATAATATGGCGTGGGGTTATCATTTGATATTAGATTGCAAAGGTTGTGATAAAGATATCATAACAAACAAAAAAAAATTAACTAACTTTTCTAATAAGTTAGTTGATGCTATTAAAATGAAAAAGTATGGAGAACCTTTATTAAAACATTTTGCAGTACACGATGACGCAGCTGCAGGATATTCTTTAGTTCAATTAATTGAAACTAGTAATATTACTGGACATTTTTCTGATCTAACTGGCGATGCATATTTAGATATATTTAGTTGTAAAAACTTTAATGCAGATTATGCAAAAACAGTTGTATATAGAATGTTACGTCCTCAGACAATAAAGACTATTTTTATAGAACGTCAGGCGTAAAATGTATAAACCATTGCCTAAAGGCGTAACAGTAAAAAATAGTGAGGTTGAAGGACTCGGCCTATTTGCGACAAAGAATATACCAGACGATACAGTTTTAGGGATTGTTCATGTATTAGATAAAAATTTTCCACACGGTAGTATAAGGACAGCACTAGGAGCTTTTTACAATCATTCAGATAATCCAAATTGTAAAAGCGTGGGCGGTTTTTGGCACCAAATACCTGTTAGATATTTACGGACAATACGAGACATTAAAGAAGGTGAAGAGTTAACAGCAAAATATACATTATATGAAATTATTACAGAGGATGAGCTATAGGAAGAAAATAGTTCTTGCACTCTTGTTATAAATTTGATATGATAAATAATGGATAAAACCAGTGACTTGCCGCAAAGCGGGAGTCAAAACGTAATCTTGCTTAAAAAGGAGAAAATAAAATGGTTACAAATAAAACACTAAATCTATTCGACAACTTCAATCAACTTACCCCGTATGCAGTAGGTTTTGATCGTATGTTTGACACGCTAAGTAGATATGCTACAGATAATGTAGCGTCTACAGGATTTCCGCCTTATAATATTCGGAAAGAAGGTAAATACAATCATGTGATCGAAATGGCTCTTGCGGGTTTTGGTAAGGAGGACATTGAAGTAGAAGTTGCTGATGGAACACTTTCTGTTCGTTCTGTAAAAGAAAACAGTAAAGATGAAGACACTGTTTATCGTGGTATTTCATATCGTAAGTTTGAACGAAGGTTTACTCTTGCTGATGATATCATTGTAAACGATGCAACACTGGAAAACGGTATGCTTTCTATTAAACTAGAACGTATTATTCCAGAAGAAAAGAAACCTCGACTTATTACTGTAAAGTAATATAGACTCGAAACTTACAAAGGAACAGGTCAGAGTCTTTTACCAGACTCTGGCCTATTTTTATATATGACAACATTAGGAATAAGTGCTTTTCACCATGACAGTGCTGCAGCACTAGTATCAGATAATAAAATTGTTGCTGCATCTCACGAAGAGAGATTCAGTAGACAAAAATTTGACAACAGGTGGCCAGTATATACATTAAGATGGTTACAAAAATTTGACCATACTGTAGATGATGTAGTATTTTTTGATAAAATGAACTTTATCAAACGACGAGAAATTAAATCTTTAATTAAATCTCAGTTAGATATAAAGAATTCTAATATTCATTTTTTAGAACATCATGAATCCCACGCATTAAGTTCAATTAAAACTAGTGGATGGGATACTTGTGCTGTAATGGTTATTGACACTAAAGGAGGTCATTATTCTACTAGTTTAGGCTATTGGGATGGTAAAAAAATTCATTGGTTAAGAAAATTTCCTTACCCACAAAGTTTAGGTCTTTTTTATAGTTCTATTACAAGGTTACTTGGATTTACTCCAAACTCAGATGAATCTAAAGTTATGAGTGCTGCTATGTATGGCTATCCAAAGTGGAAAGAATATATGGAAAAATATTTAGTTAGTACGGATAAAGAAGGATCATATTGGGTTGAATATGACTTAAGAAAAGGGTTAGGGTATGGTGTAACTGATTTTGATATAGCTGCCAGTGCTCAACAAGTATTAGAAGATATAATTATTAATCTAGTAAAATGGTTACAAAAAAGAACCGGACAAAAAAAGCTAGCTTATAGTGGAGGAGTTGCCTTAAATTGTGTTGCTAATACAAGAATTTTACAAAATACGAAAATAGAAGATATATGGATTCAACCTGCGGCAGGAGATGCTGGTGGCGCTCTAGGAGCTGCTTTAAAGATTGAAGATGCTAATTGGAAAAATGCGTATTTGGGCTATGATGTAGGTGACATACTAGATCCTTATGAAATTGCTACACAAATAATTAGTGGCAAAATAGTTCCAGTTTGTAGAGGAAGGGCTGAATGGGGACCAAGAGCACTAGGTAATAGAAGCTTGTTAGCATTACCAACCAAAATAAATAATTTAAGGTTACACGATTTAAAAGGAAGAGAGCACGACCGTTGGCGTCCTTGGGCACCTATTTGTTTAAAAGAAGCGGCAAGTACTTATTTTGATGTGATTAAAGAGTCCCATGAAATGCTTTATATCGCGTATAGTAAAACTAAAAAATGGTATTCATATCCTGATAAATCAGCTAGACTTCAAATTGTTTCAAAAGAAAATAACCCTTGGCTATACGAAGTTTTAAAAATTACAACAACAAACGGTCATCCTATTTTAGTAAATACTAGTTTAAATTTAAAAGGCACGCCTATTGTAAATAATCTTGAAAATTTACAAGAAGTAACTAAAAATATTAACTATTAATTGACAAAAGGTTAACTATTATATATAATGTACAGAGTACGGAGACAAAAATGAAATCTATTTATTTAACAATTTTACTAAGTTTACTTTTAACTATTCCATTTAAAGTAGCAGCACAAGAATTAAATTTTCCTAGTGTTACTGCAGAACCTCAACTGGGAATAATGAGTGTAATATGTGATAATACTGTTAGAATGACTACAATGATTAAGGACCAATTTCAAGAAACAACAGCATTGTCAGGAATACTTAATGCAAACCAGAGCCAAATATTTCAGGTTTTACTTAATCCAAAAACACAAACTTGGACTCTTATTTTAACCGATGCTAAAGGGGTTTCTTGTTTAGTAGCAGCAGGTAAACCATTAATTATATACGATTATTTTAAAATGCGTGAAAAAGAAAACTATCTAGAGAATAAATAATATGCTAGAAATTACACCAAAAGCTTTAACTATACTTATACAATTAGCTTCTGCAACCTATTCTAATCTTGGCAGTACAGATATACAAGAGTTATACTGTCTAGCTTCAAATGCTTTTTTTGAAGCTAGAGGAGAGGCTCCCATAGGTAAAATAGCAGTTAATCAAGTAGTTAAAAATAGAGTAAAAAATAAACATTTTCCTAATACATACTGTAAAGTTATTTTAGAAGGTCCAATAAGGGAAAGTTGGAAAACTAAAAAATATCCTAAATTAGCAGATAGTGAAAGAATATATTATCCTTCTAAACATAGATGCCAATTTAGTTGGTATTGTGATGGTAGGTCTGATAAAATTCGTTTATATAATAAATATTCCAAACGTCATTGGAAAAATGCTGTTGCAACATCAATGTTAGTTTATTTTGATCTCGATAAACCTTTAGTGGGTAATGCTTTGCATTACTACGCCCATAAGAAAGTATTTCCATCTTGGGCAAAAAAAATAAAAAGTAAAACTATTATTGGAAATCATACTTTTGTGGAGAAATAATGGATATAAATTATGAAAAAACTTCATCTGTTTATGCTGAGACATTACCGACTGGCAGGACTTATTTTACTCCTGATGGTGATTTTCCTAGTATCACCACCTTACTAGGTAAAACTTCAGATAATCAAGTTTGGTTACAAAAATGGCGAGAACGAGTTGGTGAAGAAGAAGCTAATAGAATTTCAAAAGAAGCAACAGACAGAGGAACATTAATCCATGAATATGCTGAAAAGTATTTTAATAAAGAAGATATTTATTCTGATTTAGCTTCTGAATCTTCCGACGTTAGACAAATGACACATAACTTGATTAAAGCAGGAGAACGTGGAATAGATGAAGTGTGGGCACAAGAAATTCCTTTATGGAGTCCTACATTAAAATATGCAGGTAGAGTTGATTTAGTAGGATTATGGGATAATAAACCCTCTATTGTTGATTTTAAAACATCTAAAAAGAAAAAAAATGTTAAACAAATTAAAGATTATTATATTCAATGTGCTGCGTACGCCTATGCACATAATGAGTTATTTCAAACGGATATTAAACAAATTATAATTTTAATAACTGTAGAGTCGGATGATATTCAAGTTTTTAAAGGTAATATGCTTCATTACATTCCTGATCTAAGAAATAGAGTAATGAAATACAATGATTTATTACAAAAAACTTGATACTTTAAAAATTAATTGCGAGTTAGCTTCTAAAGAAATTTTGTTACTTAGAAAATTAACAAAAGATAGAACAGGGTACGCTAAAGATTGGAAAAGTATTGATTTAATAACTAAGGGGAAACCTAATCAAATACTTGTAGTATGTAAATATTTAAGAGAGTGGCTAAGAGAAAATAAATTAGCTCCTTATGATACAGTTTACGCCGCAATACTAGGACCAAAAGGATATATTAATTGGCATGTGGACCAGAATAAAAAAGAGCTATCGAGTGCTATTTTAACTTATATTAAAACTCCAGATAATAGTTTTCTAGAGTTTAAAAACGGTGTCAAATGGATACCAGAAGAGGGGTATAGTTATGTTTTTAGGTCAGATTTAGAACATAGAGTTGTAAATCCTACACCGGAACCAAGATTAACTATTTGTATAACAAAGGAAGATGAGTATAGTTAGTAATTTGTTATTTGCCTTATTACCCTTGTTGGGAATAGGCTATGTATTAAATTTATTTCCATTTTTATATTTAGAACAAATACTTACAGGAATGTTAGGAATGTCTTTGTTTCTTGTTCTTGAAAAGTATAATAAATATTTCGCCTATTTTGTATTAGGGGTATCTGGATATTTATTTTTTAATTTTCCCGAATTAAGTGAAAATTTATACGACCATATAATTGAGTCTAGTTTAATTTCTACAGTATTAGTAGGAACTATTTTATTTTGCTGTTATGTTAGTGCCAGTAAAGCGTTATTTTATGTTATATGTTGTTTTATGCTATACGCTATTTTTGGACAATATATTCCTTCTCCATTACTACAATCAAGAGAGATAAATATACTAGAATATATTACATTTTTAGGAATGAGTGATAGCGGCCTTTTTGGTATTGGTCCTCAAATATTTTTAGAAGTAATACTATTGTTTTTGTTCTTTTCCAGTATATTAAAAGTAACAGGAGGAACAGCTTGGATAATAGATGCGTCAAGAGCAATGGTCCAAAATCAAAAAGGTGGACCTGCTAAAATTGCAATAGTGGCTTCTAGTATCTTTGGTACTATTTCTGGAAGTACTATTGCGAATACGGTATCTACAGGGGTAATAACAATCCCTATTATGCTAAAATCTGGATATAAAAGAACAGTGGCCGCCGCTTATGAAGCTATAGCTTCAACAGGTGGTCAGATAGTACCTCCAATTATGGGTGCGGCTGTTTTTATTATGGCTGATATTATTGACATACCCTATGCAGATATTGCAATTGCCGCAATAATACCTGCTCTTCTTTATTACACCCCTTTATTTTTTCATGCACATTATTTTTCTTCTAAAAATATAAAAAATATAGAAGAAGAAAAAGTAGATTTTTCTTTTAAAAAAGGTTGGTTTTTTGTACTTCCTTTTATAGTTATAATGATTAGTCTATTTTATTTTAATTTAGAACCCGATACCGCAGTTCTTTATGCTTCTGTGGCGTTATTAGCAGCATGTGTAACTAAATTAAATATTACCAAATTATTTGAAATTTTTGTTGAAACAGGACGATCAGCAATTTCAATAATTGTAATATTATTAGCTGCTTCTTTAGCAGTTGGAACATTAGAATATACTAGTTTAGGATATAGTATAACTTATTTTTTAACTTCTATGGGTCAATATAGTTTACCATTATTACTTATTATTACTGCAGTAACCTGTTTAATATTAGGTATGGGTATGCCTACAGTTCCTGCTTACTTGTTAGTTGCACATTTATGTGCACCTGCTTTAGTAGAACTAGGTATACCTCTATTAGCAGCACATCTTTTTGTATATTGGTTTGCGATATTAGCTAATATCACACCTCCGATAGCAATTTGTTCTTTTGCTGCTGCTAGTATATCAAAAGCGGACCCCATGAAAACTTCGTTTGAAGCAGTTAAAATTTGTTGGGTTGTGTTTTTAATTCCGTTTTTGATTGTTTATTTTCCAAACATTTTATTGTTTGACTTTTAGTTAAAAGTATTATAAAATTAAAAAGAGAAAGGAAACTTAATGAAAATTTTTAGTTTAATTTTAGCGTTTTTACTTATGTTAACTAGCCCTGCTTATACAGCAGATTTAAAAGATATTTTATCTAAGTATGATTCAAAACCTGAATCAAACACAATGACTTTCGGAGGTAAAAAGGGATCATTTAGTAAGGGATTATCTTTAACAATTCCTAAAATAGTTACAGATAATTCACAATTCATAATGAAACCAATTCATTATTCGGGAACTAATGCAATTGCTCCATTAGTTAATAATGGAACACTAGATTTTGGTGCTTCTAATATTGTTCAAGCACACTGGTTATATACATCAACAGGACAGTTTCTAGGAAAAGATTACAGTAATTTACGTCATGTAGCTACTTTGATGGTTCTTAGATTATGCCCTGTAGTACCTCAACATTCTTCTATTAAAGAACTAAGAAATGTTATAGGTACTAGAACACCTTATTTTTACCGTGCTGCACCTGTTTATAGACATATTACAGATGCAATTTTAGGCACAGAAAATATTAAACCTAGAGAATTAAATTTAAAAAGTGCTTCATCTTTAAAATTTGCGAGAAGAATGTTTATAAAAAATCAAGTTGATTGGGTATTTACATCTTTAGGCTCTTCATGGCCTCAAAAAGCCGCAATTAAGTTTAAAGACGGAATTAGATGTTTAAATCTTACTAAAACAGATAAAAGTTTAAGAGCTGCTAAAAAATATATGTCTAAGTACGCATACATTGATACTGTTTCTGCAGGGTCATATGTTCCTGTTAAAGAACAAACAAATGTACTTGCTTATTACTATACGATGTGGGCAAGTACCCATACGTCCGATAAAAAAGTTTATGCAGTTACAAAAGCAATTTATGAAAACGTAGATGAGCTTATGAAAATGTCAAAAATTTGGAAAACATTTGATAGAAATGTTATGGCTAATTTTGATAGAAAATTAATACATCCCGGTGCTATTAAATTTTACACAGATATAGGATTGATAAAATAAAATGAAAGTATTTTTTGAGATATATGAAAGAGTTATATTTGAGTTACATTTTTTCTTTAAAAAAAGAAAATTACTCAAATCTGACCCTTTTGTTTATGAAGTTCCAAAAATTAAGGTAACAAATGAAAAAGATAACTCGAAGAATAACTAAACGTATGACGACGTTTTTTATAACACAAAAAATGTCGTCATACGACTCTAATTTCATTAGAGGGTGTTTAAAATGCCAAGAAGAGTATCCTCAACTAACAACTAGACAATGGAATACTGTTAAAGGAATATTAACAAAATATAATTTCAAGGAGTTTAGAAATGGGAAAATTATCAATAGCAGAAATTAAAGAAAAAAAATCAGCAAGTATTTATACCACAGAAGAGCTATTTATGATGCAAAATTCTTGTATTATTACAATTACAGATGCAGCAGCACAAATACTCACAGACCAGCCTTTTCCTAGTGCTTATATAGGTTTATCTACAAAAGGATGTAATGGATTAAGTTACTTTGTAGAGAAACCAACAACGAAAAATACTTCTAATGCGATTAAATTTCAAATAAATGATATTATTGTATGGGTAGACAAGGAAGTTGTATCAACTATAGAGAATAGTGTGGGCACGTTAGATTATATTTCGGACAAGTTTAAAAAAGATTTTGTATTTACAACAGGTAATGAAACAAGCCGTTGCGGATGCGGAGAAAGTTTTTCAATTTAAAATTGGACTTTTAGTTGTAAATATATTAATATTAAAGGTGAAGGAGAGTAATAGTGTCAAGCGAAAACTATAGTAAATGTTTAAACCTAATTTTACATCATGAAGGTGGTTACGTAAATCACCCTAAAGACCCTGGAGGAGAAACAAATCTCGGAGTTACTAAAAGGGTATATGAAGAATGGGGTGGTACAAAAGATATGAAAGACTTAACAGTTGAAGATGTTGCCCCTATTTATGAAAAAAATTACTGGGGAAGACTAAAATGTGATAAACTGCCTCCAGGATTAGATTTGTGTGTATTTGATTTCGGAGTAAATGCTGGAACAGGTAGAGCTGCTAAATATTTACAGCGCATGATTGGATCTGCTGCTGATGGGGCGATCGGACCTAATACTTTATATAAAGTAAAAGAATATGTAGGTGCAGAAGGTCTTGCTCCTACTATACATGACTATCAAACAGCTAGACAAAAATACTACGAATCTTTATCAACATTTGAGACGTTTGGAAGAGGTTGGACACGTAGAGTTGATGAAACTACTGAAGCCGCCTTAGAGATGATATAATGGGATTCAAATTAGCGGGACTTATGTTAGTTGTAATGGCTGCTGTAGGTGGCGTTTTCTATTGGTATTATACAGATACTCAAGAAAAAATGGCTATTTTGCATGAGAACAATGCAAAATTAGAATCTGCTGTTTCAACACAAAAGCAAGCAATTGACTCGTATAAAAAAGATATTGTCGAAATAACAGAACAAAAAAGAAAAGTGGAACAAGCGTTTTCAGACTCTAGAAAGTCTGTAGATGATTTAAGAAATAAATTTAATAAACAGAGTAAACTGTTAGGTGCTAGAGATATTGGTAAACTCGGCGCGGCAAAACCTAGAGTAATTAGTAAAATTGTAACTAAGGGATCTAATGATGCTATTAGATGTGTAGAAATTATATCTGGTAGCCCCCTGAGAGAAAAAGAAATAAATGCAACAAAGAGGAGTCAAATTAACAAGGCATGCCCTAAACTGGCTAATCCCAATTATCTTGGTCAGTAGCCTCACGGCTTGTGGAACCCCTGTTAAAAAACTAGAAATTTCAACCGCACCCGTAGAACGAGTGCCCTTAGACTTGCCTAATGTTGATGAGTTAAAATTAGATAAATTAGAGTGGATACTAATAACTCCTGATACGGCAGACAAAGTTTTTGCAAAGTTAGACAAAAAAGGTTATGATTATGTACTTTTTGGTCTTACAGACAAAGGCTATGAAAGTCTATCAATGAATCAAGCTAGGACTACACAATTATTAAAACAACAAAGAGCAGTAATACTTGCTTATAAAAGTTATTATGAGAAGCAAACTGTAGAACTTGAACGGTTAAAGAAGGATCAAGAGCGTGTACAAAAGGAAGTTAAGAAGCATAATCAGGACATTGAAAATAAAAATAAGAAAGATAACAAAATTGTAAATCAGTTACAATTTTGGAAAAAATAAAAAAATGAAAGTGAGGGGTTTTATTAAAGAGAGGTAATTTTTTAATACAATGGATGCTTTTATCTTAATTGCAGATTTAGGCTTTTCTATTGCAGCAGTAATAGGTGGTGGATTTTTTATCATTCTGTTACTAAAATATATTTTAGAATCAGTAGTTAATAAAGCAAAAGCATTAAATGGTATGATTAGTGCATTAGATAATAGAGTAAAAACTATTAATAATGAAATTGTACGATTAGATGCTTTAATTTGTCATGCTTTGGGAGTCAAACCAGATACTCGAAGATTAAGTGCTGCTGATGGTAAAGAGGATGCTAGGAAAGACTAATGCAAGATATTGTAGCTGCAATAAACCAATATGGTGTACCTACTGTAGTTGCTGTTGGTATGGCATACTTTATTTATTATATTTGGAAGTATGTCACTACAACTATACTTCCATCTTTAAACGAAGCATCTACTACCTTAATTGCGTTGATAGATCGAATACGCATGTTGGATAATGACATGATTAGATTAGATCAAAAAATTAATACAATAATTGAAATACAAGATCAACAAAACGATCCCTTTGAAAGAGCGCAAAAACAAAGGGATGCAAAACAAGACGAAAGAATTGATAATAATTCTGAAAAAATTAAAAATTTATCGAGGAGAAATTAAATGCGAACTCTTTTATGTATAACTCTTTTATGGTTATTCCCAACTGTTGCAGTTGCGGAATCCCTTACTTTTAAATTCTTTTCGCCCTCTTTCACAGGGCAGGGAGCAAGTGCTCATTGGTTGACTATTGAAAACCAAGAATTTTCTCGTAAAGCGGCTATAAGAGAGAAAAAAGAAGCAGCCGAAAGACAGCTCCTTCGAGACAGCCAAAATTCTAATTACGCAAAATTTATAAAAAATTTAGAATCACGAATATATGCTCAGTTATCTAAAGATTTAACTGACAGTCTATTCGGTGAAGCCTGTGGCACAACTTATGACGGCTCTGGTACTTCTGTCGCGCCTACCGACCAAGTGGCTCAAGGAGACGGTGGCGGGACAGGATGTAGCGGGACTGTAACCTTTGAGGGAACTACCATTGCTTATAATAAAGATATTGCAAATGACGTAGTTACCCTTACAATAGATAGTCCTGATGGTAATACGACAATTACAGTTCCTCTTAACGATTTTAAGTTTTAGTTTACTTATAGGCTGTCAAACTACAGATGAGCTAAGTGAGCCGCCAACAGTTAATTCTAAACCTCTGCTTAATGAGTTAGAAACAGTTGGTCCTCCTAAAGTAAAAGTTCCAATTGCAGTATATAAGTTTGATGATTTAACAGGACAAAGAAAACCAAATGCAAATGTTGCACAGATTAGCACGGCTGTGACACAAGGAGCACATATATGGATATTACAATCTTTAAAACGTGCAGGTAAAGGTTCGTGGTTTCAAGTTGTTGAGAGAGTTAATTTAGATAATTTATTAAAAGAGCGACAAATTATACGGAACACTAGAAAATCACATGACGGTAAAAAAGCAAAAAAACTTAGAGCTTTGTTATTTGCTGGAGTTATATTAGAGGGCGGTATAGTTGGATACGATACTAATACAGGAACAGGTGGACTAGGCGCTAGACTATTAGGGATAGGAGTATCTAGTGAGTATAGAAAAGATACTGTATCTATTGGAATTCGATTAGTGTCTGTTGCTACTGGAGAAATTTTGTTAGCAATTAGTACAGAAAAAACAATTTTTAGTGTCCGAATGAGTAATAATTTATTTAAATTTATAGATGCAGGAACTAAATTATTAGAAATTGAAGCAGGATTTACAGATAATGAGTCTGTATCTTACGCTGTAAGAAAAGCGATAGATCAGGCTATTTTAGAACTTATAAAGGAAGGTGAGACAAAAAAATTATGGGAGTTTAAAGCTCTTAAATCACTCCAAGGAGGAGTAAACGATGAAGAATAAACTAGTTTTTAGTATATTTACAGGTATCATGTTGTTAATTGGAACCTCTGCACTTGCAGACAGTGATGTTTATATTACCCAGTCAGGGGCATCATTTACTGCAAGTATAGTTATAGACGGTAACGGTAACGAAATGGGTAACTCTACTACAGTTTTTACGGCAACAGGGGCTAACTTAACTTTTGACATTGATATGTTAGGTGCGAGTAATAAAATTGACGGAAAATTTGTAGGTGCAGGCGCTTCAGGTGCAGAAGATTTAGAAGTTAAACAGCAGGGCGGAAGTAACGAAGCTACTATAAATGTTGGTGATAGTGCTGCTGCGGCAGATGTTCATATTTCTGAAACTACAACAGGAGATAGTAATAACACTACTTATAATATTGGTAGTTCTGCAACAACTGAAGATGTTAATGTTACAGCGGTACTAACAGGTGACAGTAATATTCTTATTGTTAATGAAAATGCTACAGGATCAACTGCTTCTGATAAAACTACTACGGTAACAATGATTGGTAATAGTAACACTCCTTCTATTACCCACTCTGGTAGTGGACATCATAATACTGTATTACATCATACAGGAGCAAGTGGAGATTTTGACATAAACCAATCTGGTCAACACGACACAGATGTTCACATTACTACTAATGGAGGTGGTACTATGGATGTTGATGTTACGATTACAGAGTAGTTTATTAATTGTTTTTTTATCTAGTTTTTCAACAACTGAAGCTGCTGTACCCATTGGAACCGTAGTCAAGCAAGAAGGTATAGCTTCTGTCGCTAGACAAAGTAAAAAATTAACTCTACGCAAAAATTCGGACATTATGTTTAAAGACACTGTTCGTACAGGTAAAGGTAATTTAGGAATTACTTTTATAGACGATACAAACGTTGCTGTAAGTGCACAAAGCTCTCTTGTTATTGACGAGTTTGTCTATGATCCTAATTCAAAATCAGGATCAAAATTAGTAATGAATATCGCTATCGGTACTGTAAGATATGCTAGTGGTAATATTGCTAAGTTAAATAATCAAAATGTAGATATTAGAACTCCTACTGCTAGAATTGGAGTCCGTGGAACTGCATTTAGTATGACGGTAGATGAAATTGGAAAATCTTTAGTAATTTTATTACCAAATGCTGATGGGTCAGTTGGAGAAATTTTTGTAGAAACAGATGCAGGAAGGGTTATTATGAATAAAGCTTTTCAAGCAACTACTGTAGGTGTAGCGGAAACTAACCCTTCTAAACCAGTAATATTAGATTTAACACTAGATCAGATTAATAATATGTTAATTATAAGACCTCCTAAAGAAAAATTAGTTGAAATAGTAAAAGATTCTAAAAAAATGGCTAATTTATTAGACATTGACTTATTAGAATATAAAGAATTGGACGAAAATGAATTAGAAGACGATGAACTTGAATATGGATTACTTGATATTAACCCTCTAGATGTTGATTTGTTGTTAAATATTTTAACTCAGTTAAATAAAAAATATGAAGTGAAAAAAGCAACAAAAAAAGGAAAAGGTATTCATATTGACGGACAAACATCTGGTAAAAATCCAGATACTTTAGTAACCACTGTTATAGAAGGAAATGAAACTCATATTATTAGACAAGTAGACGGAAATAATATATACTTAGTTTTAAATAATACAAATGGGTATTCTATAAATATTAACCAAGGTGGTGTCGAAGTACCGGAGATAAGAACTGATGAAGCGGGTTTTAATAGCACTATTTTTATTAGTCAGCGTCAATAGCTTTACTTCAGCATATGCTGAAGATGTTTTGATATATCATCAGAGTTACGGGAATACTCATAGTAAATGGAAAAATAGATTAGAAGATGCAGGACATACTGTAACATCTACTACTTCGTTTCCTAGTAGTACGACCAGTTATGAAATGATTTTTGACATAAGATATTCATATAATTTGTCTTCTGCAGAAGAAACAGCGTATAAAGCTTTATTGGCAAGAGGAGGAACACTTTATCTTCAAGGAGAAAACCCTCATTCTTCTCTTAATCCTCGTAACCAAAACATAACAGAATTTATTAAGGATGAATTAGGTGGGGGAAATGTAGTTTATAATAGTTCTACTAGCACAGGATATGCAAATAATTCTATTACAACTTTTAACACAAATGAATCTTATCTTGCTAGTCACAGTGGTAGTCTCACTTTTGCCGCAGGAGGGATGTTAACTTCAGTTGGTGACGGAACCTGGCTAGCAAAAGATAGTAATGGTAATATAGTAGCAGCTGTTTGGTACGGTAGTGATTTAGATAGTAGTTACACTGGAAAAGTTGTTGTAATTACTGATATTAATTATGCATCTCATAGTAGTTACTACACAAATAATAATAAAAACTTTATGAACGCATTACGTACTATGCTTGCCAGTACTTATAATACCGCAGTATCTATTTCTATAACAACAAGTCAATCAACAATAAAAAATGCAGCAATTAATAAGACCGTTACGAAAAGTACTGTTTATATAACTCAAAGTGGCGCTAATTTTACTTCTGATATTAAACAAGGTGGCGAAAATAATTTTATTATGGACATAGACTGGGACGGACCAGCAGTTATAGCAGGAGACAGTATAACTCTGACAGTTTATCAAGGTAATGTAACTACTACTGGAGTTAGCGGAGGTAACGGGCTAGGGTTAGCTATAAGTGGAAATAGTAATCAACTAACTGTTAAACAAGGTGATAGAAATAGCGATATAGGAAGTCATAAAGCTATTATTGATGTTACAGGCAATTCAAACGTAATAAGTTTAGATCAAAAAGATTATGGAACTTTATCTAAACATTTTTTTAATTTAGACTTAGATGGTAATAGTAACAATATAACAGCGATACAAAAAAATAATGGACAAAAAAGTATGTTTCTAGATGTTAATAGTGGTAGTAATACTTTACTTCTTACTCAACAAAATATAGGATTAATGTATTTAGATTTAACATTGAATGACAATGGACATGATGTAACTATAACACAAAAAGATCAAGGTGATCATGCTGCTAGAGTTACTTTAAGTGGTTATAGCACCGACTTCGACTTGTTACAACAAGGAAACACAGATCAACACTATGAATTAAATAATACATGTAGCAACGCATTAGGTTGTACAATAAACGTAACGCAAGGCACTCAATGAAAAGATTTTATGGATGAAAAAATTACAGCAAGTTTACTTAGTTTCACCTTTCTATTCTGGGGTTGCACTACTAGAGCTTCAGTTAATGAACCTTTAGATCAAGTACTTTTAGATACACTTAGAAAATTTGAATATGTTAGTGACGAAGATCAATACGGTGAAGATCGTAAAATAAGTTTTGCTAAACAAGTTAAAGAAGGAAAAACTTTTAAAGGTGATTGCGACGATTTTGCTTATACTATAAGAGATTTATTAAAAGAAAAAGGACACAAAGTAACCACTGTAATTGTCCGTATTCCAAAAATTTCTGGTAGTAAACTTCATATGGTTGTTAAAGTAGACGATAAATATATGATTGATAATAGGCATCCTTTTGTTAGAACATGGGAACAAGGTGTAAAAGGTAGTATGTATAAAGTGTTATCTATTAAAGAATTAATAAGAGTGTTAGTACAACAAACAGTAGAAAAGACACAAAAACAGTTGAGGAAACAATGAAAAAATGGATTGTCTCTATCTTAGCTATCTTAGTTTTATCTGGTATTCACTTTTTAAACCCGTGGTTTCTGGACATGGTACGAATGAAAGCACTAGACCAACACCAAAGAAATCAAGTAACACAAAGTCTTTCAAATTTAGTAACAGTAGAAATTAATAATGAAACAATTGGATCAAAAGGACAGTGGCCTTGGGATAGAAATACGCTGTCAGTCGAAATTATCAAACTCTATCAGCAAGGTGCTGGTTTGGTTGTTCTTCCCATCCTTTTTGCAGACAAGGATCGATTCGGAAAAGACGCAGTTCTCGCAAGAACATTAAAACGCAGTCCTACAATTATAGGACAAATACCGACTAATGACGATGTTAACACTGCTGTAACAAGGGGAGTTGCTAAAGTAGGGCAACCGTGGAAAGGTTGGTTATACCAGTATGAAGGTGCGTTAGGACCAATACCAGAACTTGCAAAGAACGCAAATGCAGTTGGTATGTTGATTATTGCACCAGAAGGTGATGGTGTAGTTAGGCGCATGCCTCTAGTAGTCGCAGTTGGAGATGAAGTATATCCTTCTATAAGTTTAGAAGTTCTAAGAATGGCAGCAGGAGATATATCCTATCAAATGAAAACGGGTATTGCGGGTGTGGAAGCAGTAAGAATACCAAAATATAAAATTATTAAAACAGACGCACACGGTAATATATGGCTTGATTTTAAATGGAAAACACCAGTATATGCTTTACATGAGAAATTACCAGACCTTAAAGGAAAAATAGTAATACTGAGTATGACTGCTACAGGATTAGACAGCACTGTATCAACCCCTGTAGGAAGAGTACATTCTCATGATTTAATAGGTTCTGCTCTTGCAACTATGATGACGGGTAGAAACATTACACGCCCGTATTGGACTAATTTTGCAGAACTTGGTGCGTCTTTTGGCTTCGGACTGTTATTAATGGCTATAGTATTACTACTTCCGTGGTATTTCGGAGCAGTAGCAATGCCTGCTACAGTAGTAGGGTTATTTTATGGAAGTTCGCATTTATTTACTAAACACGATTTACTGGTGGATTGGAGTTATCCTGTACTCACTGTATTTGTTGCATGGGCCATCGCTGCATTTCTTCGATTTATGGAAGAATTTAAGTTACGTCAACAAATCAAAAAACAGTTTGAACACTATCTTGCTCCTGAGATGGTTAAAAGATTACAGAAGAATCCAGAGCTACTACAGTTAGGGGGTGAGCGTAGAGAAATGAGTTTTTTGTTCATGGACATAGTAGGGTTTACACCTATTAGTGAACATTACAAGAATAATGATGATCCAGAAGGATTAGTGGATTGTATCAATGATTATCTTAATAGAATGACTAAGATTGTATTAAAGAACGGGGGAACAGTAGATAAATATATGGGAGACTGTATTATGGCATTTTGGAACGCTCCTTTGGATTGTGAAAATCATGCTGAGATGGCAGTACGCACCTCTATTGAGTGTGCCATAGAGACAGAGGCGCTAAAACAGTCATTCAAGGATAAGGGACTTCCAGAGATAAATATAGGAAGTGGAGTAAACACTGGAACATGTATCGTAGGTAATATGGGAAGTGATTCTCGGTTTGACTATTCAGTAATAGGTGATGCAGTTAATCTTGCAGCTAGACTAGAAGCACAGACTAGAAATTATAAAGATGAAAATGGTAATATAGTAAATACTTTATATTCATCTTATACACAAGAACAGCTTCCAAAAGAGATGAGGGGAGAAGAGATGGACAAAATTAAAGTGAAAGGTAAAAATGAATTAGTAACAATTTATAAGCCGAAGGAATAAAAAAATGAGTAGAAATTATTTTTCGATGAAAACAGGTCATCACGCCTCAGATGAGTATTTTAAATATGCGCCACTACACTGTGATAGTGATTTATTTAAACATTCTATCTTTTGGCTTGTAATCGGATTTCTGATTGGTTTAGCATTTTAATATAAAAAGGAAAAATTAATGGATATACCAACACCCAACGCAGCAGCGTTAGAAGTAACTGAATTTTTATTACCTTACATTGGTATGGTGATGATAGTTATTATAGGGTTTATGATAAAGGATTATGCAACTAAGTTAAGTAAGGGTATTGCCTTTTCTATGAATAGCCAATTTAAGGAAGGAGATCATGTTCTTTTAGACGGAGAAAAAGCTCTTATTGTCAAAATTGGTCTTACACAGACAGTATTTGGCATACAAAAAGAAAATGGAGAGTTTGACGGAGATTATATATGGAGATATGTACCCAATGAACGTATTGATTTTCTTAAACTTGAAAAAATAATTTTTGATCGAACCCCAATGAATAATAAACAAGAAATAGAAAAAAACTCTGTTCAGATAAATAATTTAAAAAATTAAAATTAGGAGAAAATAATGTATACAGTTATAATTACCAGAACTCGCCCAAGTAAAAGTGTGCAATGGTACTATGAAACTACCTCAGAATCTGGTTACGAAACTATTAAAGATAATGTAGCAGGGCAGACGAAAACTACAAGTGCCAATGGATTAGTACAGACTATAACGCAACAATGGAATAGAGCTGAAGACTTTAAAGCTTTAGTAGTAAACAAAGGTGATTCTGCATGGGCAAAACACAGTACTTTACAAAAAAATTATATGGCAGAAAATAATATTACATCGGAAATACTTACTTCAGAAGCTGCTGGAGATATTACAAGAAGGTTTAATCCTTCTACTAAAGAATTTGAAATAGTATAAAAATAAACAAATTAAAAAGGAAAAATAATGTATAAATATCGCTGCGTAATTGTTAGGGTAGTAGACGGGGATACCGTCGATGTTGATATCGATTTAGGATTTGGTATATGGTTAAAGAAACAACGAATCAGATTATTTGGGGTAGACACTCCAGAAAGTCGAACAAGGGATTTGGAAGAAAAGAAATATGGACTTCTTGCTAAAGAATTTGTAAAATCATATTTACAAAAAGATTCTGAACAAATATTACAAACAAAAACTGATGAAAGAGGGAAATTTGGTAGAATACTTGGTGAATTTGTTGCGGATGACACAACAGTAAACCAACTGCTTATTGATACACACAATGCTGTTGCGTATCACGGGCAGTCTAAAGAAGATATTGCAGAAGAACATTTGGAGAATAGAAAACATGTGGTTATGGATGATCAGCAGCATTGGCGGTAGTATTTTAGGTAGTGCTGCAGATTCGTGGTTTGCTGATACAAAATTCGGTGTATGGTTTTATAAAAAAGTAGATAATACTTGTACATGGGCAGCAAATAAACTTAATATTAAAATTTTAAAAGACGAAGAAAAATGGCGAAAACAGTATCCTAATGTTGCAAAACAGATGGATAACCTAGAGGGTAGAGTCAAAACCCTCGAAAATAAGGAGGATGTATAACATGGATTGGTTAAAATCTAGACTTACGGAACGTACATCTTGGGATGGAGCTACTCTTATAGGTGTAAGCCTTGTAGTTTTATTCCTTGGACCATTTGCTAAATGGGCTTGCTATGCAGGTCTTGTATATGGCGCTTGGACCATTTTAACAAAAGAAGATTAAAAAATGGCTAATGATGATAAAGTAACTATTGTAGAGGTTGATCGTAGTACGACGGAAGTTGAAGCTACTTCTTGGTATAATAATACTAAGGGTCTTGAATGGATCGACAGATTACGTATTTGGCCTCGTATGTTAATTACACTTTATGGTGTAATGTTTTATAATGTTTGTGACTGGTTTATGACATTACCGGAGCCGACCAATGCCCAGTCAGCCTTTGTTTCTGTTATTGTAGGAGCAGGTGCTGCGTGGTTTGGTTTGTACTGCGGTTCTGGAAGTAAATCGGGTAAGAAATAAGATATGATTAATAAAACTATTTTAAAAAAAGCAGTTAAATTTTCTAAATTATCGGCTCTTGTATATAAATCGGAAGAGGAGCAGAAACGGTACTTTGAGTCAAAAGGTTTAAAGCATAAATTTTTTGATAAAGATGGTACCCAAGCAATGGCGTATGTTAGTCCTTCTGAAATAGGTATTATTTTTAGAGGAACAGAACCTAATAAACCTAAAGATGTATTCGCTGATTTAGATATTAGGAGAAAAGTTTGTACAGCATACCCACAAGCATTAGTTCATTCAGGTTTTCAAGAATCTATTGATGATATATACTCGGATTTAAAGACTTGGATTGATCAAGAGCAAGATAAAAAGCAAAAAATATATGTTTCGGGGCACTCACTAGGCGCCGCCTTAGCAACAATTGCTGCAACAAGATTTGACTGTGAGGAAGTTTATACTTTTGGTTCTCCAAGAGTAGGAAACAAAAAGTTTAAAATAAGTTTTAATCAAACTACTACTAAACATTATAGATTTGTCAATAATAATGATATAGTTACAACTGTTCCTCTTCCATTTAGATTTAAACACTGTGGGGAAGAGATATATATAAATTCCTTAGGAATTCCAACTAATGCAAAATACTTAAAACATTTTGTTAAGTTTAAAGATAAATTTAAAGGTAGACTGAAAACTTATAGTAAATTTAAACTATTTGATGGTTTTAGCGATCATAATATTCAGGAATACTATAAAAATCTTAAGAAACATGTTGACTAACCTTATTTTATTTGTTACTATAAAAAAACTTAATAAAGGGAACAAATAAAATGCCTAAACGAAAAAAGAGTGGTAATCACAGCGTATCTAAAGGTGAAAGACCTAATGTAAATAAAAAGATACGAAATATGGTTAGAAAACATAGATTAGAGAATAGACCTCTAGAAGATATTTTACGATCTACTAACTTTAAAAAAGCTGTTATGCAAAGTGCAAAAACTGCTGAAGAAAAAAGATTGCGAGAAAAATTTCTAGAAGATGAACGAGTAGAAAAAGCATGTTCAGATCTTTTAGGTAAATTTGGCGAGTCAGGTCTTACCAGAGCTGGAGCAATTTTTGCTATAAAAACAAACCAAGTTACATCTTTAGAAGATAAGTGGTTATCCAGAAAGAAAATTTGGATTTCACAACAACAAAAGAAGGGAAAAAACAGTGGCGAAAAAGCTACCGTCTTTAACGCAATCGCAAAGTGATGAGTTAGTTGAAGAATATTTAAACAATGGGGGAACAATTTCTAAGTTTTTACCTTATGGTAAAGTAGAAATTCAAAAAAGAAACAACGAAACTAAAGAACTAGAAGTCATACATAGTTTTGATACTAAAGAAGCGTATGATAATTTTAGGGATAAAGAAACAACACACGATTTAGATTAAGTTAGGATAGTCTAGGGGAGAAATCCCCTAGACTTTTTTATTTATTATGGTATATACAGTAAATGACTGGACAGAAATTTTAGAAAAACCTGATTGTTTTGCAAAAGTGCCAAAGTATAGCGGATCTTTACTTTCATATAAGGAAGAGTGTTATAAAGTTGCAGAAAAATATAGACAATTTGATAAAGTGTGGGTTGCTTTAAGCGGTGGTAACGACTGCGTAACTATTGCGCTGTTATTTAAACAACTTGGAATCACTTTTGAAACAGTTACACATGCTTGTTATTTTAATGAGAATTGTTATAATTTAATAGATGTTATGGTAGCACGAGAATTTTGTCAAAAGTATAATATAAAACATAAAATTATTAAAATTGATATTGATAAACTTATACCAATACTTATTAAAAAGTATAGTTTTGCTACTACACATGCTTTTGCCATTTTATGTTATTTAGCTGAACAAGGTTATCAGCCTTTAGTTACAGGTAAAGGTGATATAGAGGGGCATACTTGGAAAGGTAAAACTTGTATCTATGATTTGACAAGTCATTGGCTTTCTTGTAAAGCCAGAGATATAGGATTAGAAATTTACGATTTTTGGAACAGTACAAGAGAATTATCATTATCTGGATTTAGAGATAGTAATTCAATAGGAACAAAAGCATATGCTAGTTTACATGATCATCCTCCAAGACCTCCAGATGTAGGATCACCTCTTCCACAATATGTTTCTCCTGACTTCAAGGATCATAGCAGGGGAGCGACTATAAGTTTAGTGTGTGAAGACTTTGATACATATATAAATGGTGGAGCAGTAATTTTTAAAACAATTGATGATAAAGATGAGGGTTTTCAAGATTGGGTATCTTCGTGTAACGAAAACCAACTAGATTATATAAAACAATTTTCATTTTATAATAAAATAAAAAATAAACTTAATTTTACCTTAGATTCTAATGGGAAAGTACATGTCTGATAACATAAAACAATTAACAAAAGAAGAACTTGAAGCAATAACTTCTGTTTCTTTACCTATAGTTATAGAACCATTACATCCAACAGGAAAAATAATTGATGTATACGGAGATTCTTTTGCGGCTTTACATAAATTAGTTGTGATGGCTAATAGAGAAGGATCTGAAATAGACAATGTAAAATTTTCCTGGTTATGGTTTGTATCCCAACTTTTAGGAGTTACTATACGTTCATACGGAATAAGCTCTAGCTCAGAACAGTTAATTTACAAAAGTTATCAAAGAACAATTAATAATAAAAGAAACGCGGTAATAATATTCCATACAGATGTTACTAGGGAAGATAAATTTTTTAAATATTCTAGAATGAAAAAACAAGATTATATAGATTGGGATAATAAAATTACTGAACCTACTTTACACCTATATTGGTCGTCTCGTTTTCATAAATTTAAAAACGGTTTTGCAAAGAATACAGATTTACATACCCAGTATTCCTCAGTTGATATGGATGAAGCTCCTGTTCATTTTTTATTTAAATCTATAAATTTTAACCATAATGAAAAACTAAAAGGAATGGCAGCAAATCATATGGATATAAATGGTAATTTTATTCTTGCAACAGAAGTAGTACAGATATTTAAAGATAAATTTAAGTTTGATTCGACAGTATAATATATCATAAAATACTTGACGGTAAGTCCTAAATTATGTATAATAAAATTATAAAGTTGAAAATCTTAAAAGGATTTGCGGGTGTCGTATAATGGCATTATCACAGCCTTCCAAGCTGAGGACAGGAGTTCGATTCTCCTCACCCGCTCCATACTAGTATGAATGTAAACCAAATTAATAAAATAATTGAAGAGTTACCTAGTAACGATCCTGAATTTATTATCGGATGGTTAACAGCTCAATTAGAGCATGTCACCACCGAATTAGATAAAGCGCATGTTTTAATACACGCTTTAAGAAAAGATATAACATATAATTAGGAAAAAAATTATGGACGAAGTACAAATAGACGCTTGGAACTGTTGGGTAGAGGAACAAGCAAGAGATATGCAAGAATATATTCAATCTTCTTGGCCAATGAAAGGTTGTGCCCAATTTACATTAGGAAAAATTCATTGCAGTTGGAGTCGTAGTAGACGGTCTTCTAGGGGTGGATTATATAAAATTGATGGTATTTGGCAACCCGGAATTAATATTTCTATGAATGGATATATTCCTAGATACGGAGTAATTCGGCATTACGAATATAAGTCGTTTGATAAGAATAAATTTATTGGAGGATTTTATACGGATAATATGGAGCATCCTTTATTAGCAGTAGTTGCTCATGAAGTAGCTCATGCTATTCAGCGATGGATTGAATATTATGACCGTCTTAAAGCATCTAAACCTCATGGAAAAGAGTTTAAAGATTATTATGCACAGTTACGTGCAGTTTATGTAAATCCTTTACTTCCTAATCAAGAGAAGATGAAAAAAACTTACGAAGAGCTAAATGCTGTAATAACACGAGAAATTAAAACACAAAGCGTAGAAAAGGTATTAATACAATGACCCACCCAAAAATTTATGACAGGATTGAAAAAAGACTTGATACTCTTGAAGAACTACTAAAAAGACAAGCACACTTGTCATTTCCTGATACTATTCGGGATAGTTTAAGTAGTCTTTCAAAATTCAGACCGTATATGAATGATGAACAGAGTGATTTTGTCGATGGTGCACGATTTGCACTGGAGGAACGCATAGAATGGAAATAGCTATAGCAACCTGTGTTTTAGTATTTATAATTGCTTATGGGCTAGTAGGATTTATGCTATGGAAGTGGGATAAGGATGATCCACAAAATGAGTGAAAATACTCTTTATACAGAATACTATAAACAACAACAAGAAATTGCCCTTTTAAAACAAAATGTGGCGCAACTTCAAGAGCAATTACAAAATGCGCTAATTAGAGTTAGCGAGCTGAGGGAGAAACTTGATTATGACAGTGGTAGTAGTTAGTGGGGGATTCGATCCACTACATTCAGGACACTTAGAATATTTTAAAGCAGCAAAGAAACTAGGTAACAAGTTAGTTGTTGGAGTAAATTCTGACAAGTGGTTATCTAGAAAAAAGGGAAAAAACTTTTTGCCTGTTGAAGAGCGAATGGCTTTAATTAAAGAGTTAAAAATAGTAGATATGACTACTACGTTTGATGATTCAGATGGAACAGCTTTTAGTTTAATTAACGATATGTTAGTAGAATATGATAGAGAAAAAATTATTTTTGCTAACGGCGGAGATAGGCAGTACGATAATATACCAGAAATAGCCAGATTCTCTAATGAAAAGAGGGTGGCTTTTGTATTTAGTGTTGGAGGAGATTTTAAAAAGAATTCTAGTTCTAAAATTTTAAAAGAATATTATAGACCCGAAGTAATTAGACCTTGGGGAGATTTTGTTATTTTATCTGAAGGACCAGGATACTTAGTAAAAGAACTTTTAGTTAATCCAAAAGGGATTATGTCTATGCAACGACATAAACATAGATCAGAACATTGGGTAGTTGTTGAAGGAAAAATTAATATTAATACTATTAATATTTCCTCAGATTTTGCACTAGATCAAGTTTTAAAATCAGGACAAAGTACTTATATTCCAAAAGGTAAATGGCATCAGATTGAAAATTCAAGCGATGTAACACCTGCAAAAATTATAGAAACATGGATTGGAGATGTCTTAGACGAAGACGATATTATAAGAAGATAATGAGTTATCCTAAAACTTTTTGCACTCGTCCTTTTAATGAGTTACATATTGAAGAAGATGGCAGGATAACTCCCTGTTGTGTAATAGAAAGCAATCAGCAATTTTTTGGTAATAATATTGCTGAATATTTGCGAAGTGATAAATTAAAACGATTAAAAAGAGCCTTAGCGAGTGGTGAAAAACCCCCTGAGTGCTCCTCTTGTTGGAAAGCAGAAAAATTTAAACAATATTCCCATAGAACTGTTGATACAAATAATTCTCTAGATAAAATTGTTAGAATTCATATTAGATACAATGATTTTTGTAATTTTAAATGTAGAATATGTAGCCCAACATTTAGTTCCGCGTGGGCAAAAGAAAATAAAATTCATCATATGTTTCCTAGAGCAGACCCTCGTTCTAAGAACGTTTTTGACCATTTGAATAAAGAAGAGTTTTTTGACAAAATTTTACCGAGTGTTAATCAATTAAATATTTCTGGCGGAGAACCTTTAATTACTCCTGTTAACTTGTGGTTTTTAGATGAGTTACGAAAACGTAAATATAACGATCTTAGTATTGCTTATAATACTAATTTAAGTTCCCTTACAGTAAAAGGAAGAAATCTTTTAGACGTATTTAAACATTTTTCTAAAATAAGTTTAACAGTTAGTATAGATGGTTGGGGTAAACATAATGAGTATCATAGACACGGGCTAAATTGGAACACTTTTTTAAGTAATTTTAAGGAAGCCTTTGCTTATATTCATAATATTAATAGTGTTATTAGTATTTATAGTGTATATACTCTTCCCGAGTTATTAGTGGTTATGGAAAAATTACAAAAATCTGTAACACTAAATCCTGTAAACAACCTTGATAATTATCTTTCTATCCAAGCACTTCCTAAAACTGAAAAAGAAAAAATAATAAGATATTATGATACTTTTGAATGTTCTAAGGCTATTAAAACTAGGTTACAAAAAGAAATTCTTACTCCTATGATTATGGAAGATTATAGTAGTACTAATCCTAGTTTTTTTCAAAGAACAGAAATTTTAGATAAAGTAAGAGGTGAAAGTTTTGTTGAAGTATATCCACAATATGAAGAGTGGAAAGATTTCTATACAAAAGCTTATGAAATAATAACTGATTTTATAAAATTGGAAAGAAACATTCAATGATTTTGGTAGTTAATGGATGTAGTCATACTACTGGAGCAGAAATTGATTCTCATCACTCACCTCATTGTTTTGAAAAAGCATGGCCTGCACATTTAGCGGAGTTATTAGGATGGGAAGTTATTAATTTAGCTAGATCAGGAGGGTCAGCTAAAAGAGTTGTTAGAACTACTATAAATTGGTTAGGTGCTCATTATAAAAAAGAGATGCAAAATAATATAATATTTATTGCGCTATGGCCAGGAGTCAGTAGAACGGAGCTTAGAACTGATCGTCATTTATATGAAAATGATGCGGGAGATTGTTATGAAGAAGATGGAATGTGGATAACTTTAAATACAGGTAATTTAGAAAGTTATGAAAGAGCAGCAAAAGATGGATGGTTTCCTAAACCTGTACTTCAATACTATAAACACTGGTTAAACGTGGTAACACAAGAAGAGTTTGAAGAACAACATTATCTAAATATTATAAGTTTACAGTCAGTATTAAAAAGTTTAGGAGTTCCTTATATATTTCAAAATTCTACTAGTGCGTTAAATTGGACTAACCCTTATGCAAGACTTCATCCTTTAGTAGATAAAAGATGGTTTCCGGGATGGAATAATTATAAGGCGGGTTATGATCAAATCTTAAAATCTCAAGGATTTAAATATCCTGAGTGGTCAACGAGTCATTTTGGTGAGGACGGGCACAAATGGTATGCAAAATATATGTACCAAATGCTAAAATCTAAATATCCACACTTGACATCTGCTGAGTAATAAGATATACTTATAAAAGTGAAGAGTAGTGTATGACTCTTCTTCAAGCATTCTTATGATACATTCAGGCAGAACTGCTAGTGAATCGCTGCAGGGAGCCCCATTTATAAGATAAAGAATGCAATGGGGGAGAAGAATCGTTTAGCTACCTCCCCCATACTTTATATTGGAGATAAAAACAATGTCAGCAATTCAAGATCGCGGTTTTGGAATGATGGATGCCACAGGTACACAAACAGAACAAGTTGTTTCAATTGCAGCAACTTCGGGACAGTCAAGTGCATTTGCGTCAACTACTAAAGTAGTTCGTTTAGCCGCAAATAACGCTTGTTTTGTGAAATTTGGTTCTAATCCAACGGCTGCTGCAACAGACGGTCACTATATTGGCACAGGCTCAGACTTATGGGCTAAAGTTAATTCGGGTGATAAAGTTGCAGTTATTAGTCATAATACCGTAGCATCAGGTAAACTTACCATTTGTGAAATGAAATCTGAGTTCTAGTGAATGACACGAGAGCTTTATATAGTTGTGTTTCAGAATTAGATCAGTGTTTTAGTTCTTTTGTAGAGTTAAATCCACAAGGTATGTACGAAGATCATCAAGCGTTATCTCCTAATTGTGAGTTAGCAACGGCAATGACAAGTGCTATATGTATTAGACATTTTAATTTTCCTGTACTTCATATAAAAAGCACTATTCATACAGTAGCACAAACCGTATTTGGATGTGTAGATGGACATGTAGGGGGAATTTGGTTTGATCATAGATGGCAGGTGGATGATACTAGAGAACCAGATATATATTTTGATAACTGGTCAGATAGTAGATTTTTAAGACATTGGGAAATGCCTTATGCAATAACCACCGCTCACTGTACTTTACCTATTAATCATTATTTAAATGGTAAAGAACCTAAATTGCACATAACACAAATGAATAAGTATATGGTAGACCTTTTTACAAAAGATAGAACATAGGGCTTGCAGGTTTTGTTAATGTGTGCTAAATTAAGAGTAAGGATAACGTAAGTGAATAACGTGGACACGAAGTGTGAAAGCTGTGAAACATGGCGAAACACTGGAAAACAAATTTTATTAATTGTCTCGGAGAGACATAACGCCCCCTATCTTAGTGGGCGTTTTTTGCCTATTATATGGGCAAGATTCAACGAAGTTGAATAAGGGAGAAAAAACATGATTAAATCTATTGCTTGTTCTTTAGCAGGGCTTCTTTTAGTTAGTACAGCTATGGCTGATGAAAAGAAATCATTTGCTCAAAAGACAGATGTAGAAATTTACGGTGAGGTACGAGCTTGGGCAGAAGTAGGTTCTGCTGATAACAAAGACCTCTCGTTAGAAACAGGAGATACAAAGCTGGGTGCTAAAGCTAAACATAAAATTTCACCAGTTCTTACAGGATTTGGTGAACTCAGTTTTGATTTAAATGCTGCTACAAATACAGTTGCAACAAGGTATGCTTATGCTGGGTTAGCACATAAAACTTTTGGAAAGGCCAGTATTGGTAAAACGAAAAGTATTGGAGAGTTCATTGATGCAGGTGACGTCTTTTATACTTCAGGAAACCAAGGCGTACAAAAACCTTCGTCTAAACGACAGAACAGTATCAAATATGTTAATAAAATTAGCGATATTACAGTAGCTGTTCAAACGTCTGCGACAGATGAAGCTGCAAACGAAACCTTAGATTTGTGGCAAACTGCTGTTAAATATGAAGGAGTCGCATTAACTATTGGTAAAGATAATTTAAATTCTATCAATTACTATGGTGTAGGTGTTACTAGAAAATACGGTCCAGTACTAGTAGGTGGAAGTTATTCTATCAAAGATACAAATGACTCTGCTGATTTTATAGATCGTATTGTATTTGATAGTGATAAAACTACCAGTGTAGTACGTGGTTACGAATTAGTTGCAGGATACGATGTTGATAAGAACTTAACAGTTTTAGCATCTTTTCAAGATACTGATGCCGCAACAGATGATGGTAATCTTACCGGAGGTGTTCATTATAAAACACATAAAGATTTAGTACTTTTTGTTGAGACAGATTATGACTTAACGACAGAAGACTACGTAGCTAGAACAGGTCTTTCTTTTACTTTTTAGGGTGAAAATGAAATATCCATGAAGAGCGGTAGGGATTAACTTCTCTCCCGCTTTTTTTGTTGTCGAATTAAAAAACAAGTTGCAAGTTGGTTGTTTTTATTGTATAATTTATTATAAAATGAATTTAAAAAGGAATAGATACAATCAACATGATTAGGACAGACGTGCAAAGACCAGCATTAAGAGTATTATCTGGGGGAGGCGGACCTCCTTCAGCGCCTAATCCGTTAGAGGGTAGGTACATTATTATGGCAGGTAATTTAACTGAAGGTTTTAAAGCGTGGGGCACATTTGATAGTTTTGAAATGGCCGCTCAATATGCAATTCAACATCTCTATGATAAAGAAACATGGATTATGACTCTTGAAGAAAAAAAGAGTAAACCGTCATGATTAACAAGTATTATCTTGTTGGAGAAAGAATTAAGTTTTATGTTCCATCAATGGGCATAGAAGAAATAATAGAAGAAGGCGTTATTCTTGATGACGCTATAACCGTTCGAAGTCTTGTAGATGGAGAAGTATACGATATCATCCCAGATGATATTGTAGGATTTAACAAAAAATGGAAAGAAGTGATATGGAAAAGCAGGAAGCCGTCGGTATTATTAAAGACGTTACAAAAGAAGCTGAGGAAATAGTACAGGACTATGTTACAAATGAGCATAGTAGTGCTTTAGCAGTAGCATCAGCTTTTATGGGCGTTACTGTACGATTGTACAAAGCCGCTTTAGGAGCAGAGGGTACAGCAACTATGATTTATAAGATTGCAGATGATTTAGTATTAGAAGTACCTATAGAAAAAACATTTCCGAAAGGAATAACCACACGAAAAAGACGGCGAAAAAATAAAAAATGATTCATCTTTATACAGACGGAGCATGTTCTCCGAACCCTGGACATGGCGGATTAGGCTGGGTATGGGTGGCAGATAATGATATTGTATATCAAGGTAGTGAAACTATAGAAGAATATCCAACTACTAATAATAGAGCTGAGTTATTTGCTATACTTAGTGCTTTAAAAGCTGTAGGTATAGACGATGACAAAAGAGAAATTACTATATACTCAGACAGTAAGTGGTGTATTAATTGTGTTACAGGCGTATGGAAACCTAAGAAAAATCAAGATATTTTAGAGAGGATTAAAAGTATTACTGAAAAAATGACAGTAGTTTGGAAGTGGGTAAAAGGACACGATGGAAATAAGTGGAACGAACACGCAGACTATTTGGCAACTTCAGCAATAAAAAAACATAAATGAAAATCGCAATTATGCAACCCTATGTATTTCCATACTTAGGGTACTTTCAATTATATAATTCAGTTGATTTATTTATTTCTCTTGAAGATGTAAATTATATTAGAGGGGGGTGGATAAACCGTAATAAAATTATGGTAGAAGGCTCTCCTACTTATATTACCTTTCCTATTAGAGATGTTAGTCAAAATAGACCAATTACTCAACATTATATATATTGGGACGGTATTTGGAATAAAAAATTACTTAAAAAAATCAGATATGCATACGGAAAAGAAAAACATTTCGATGACATTTACCCACACATTGAAATACTATTTAGTAGACACGGACCAGACTCTGTTTCTTCGTTTGCTATGACATGTTTAACATACATTGGTGATCAACTTGGAATTACAACAAAAACTCGTTGGTCTTTAGGATATTCAAAAGAAAATAAAGGACAAGAACGATTAATTGATATATGTAAAAGTGAGAAAGCAGATATGTATATTAACGCTATTGGCGGAAAAGAGTTATATAATCCAGATGATTTTTATCTTGAAGGCATCGAACTGAGATTTATTAAACGTGCTGACAATGAAAATGATTTATCAATAATTGATATTTTAATGAGAAGAGGCTGGGAAGAAACAAGTGAATTAGTAAAACAATACGAGTTAGTAGAATGAAAAAAAAGAAAACAAATATTTCAGCAAAAGAGAAACATAATGCGTGGCTCACACTTCGTGGACTACATCCCTCTCAACGTAAAAAACGTAAACCCGTTCCTTTACGAGAAACTTATAACTTAAAAGTAGAAGATGAGCTTCCTCCTTTAAGCAATAATGTTTCTGCTATTGTTTATAAAAATAAAAAGAATGTATATACAGGTACTGAAATTATAGGTATTGCTCAAATGCATAAGTCAAATGCTATTCCAGTAAGATCTAAGAAAGCTGCAATTGAAGTTGCTCGTATGAGGCGAGGATGAAACCCCAGGTAGGTATGGATGTAGCTGAATTGTTTGTGCGATCTAATTTAGTTAAGTCTAAGAGTGAAGCTAGGAAGCAGATCAAGAATGGCGGCATAAGGGTACAAGATGTTAAAATCAATGACCCCTATGCTCGTATTGCTGTTCATAAAAATAAAATCTTTATTGTAGAAAGCTGAGGCGAGGATGACTGTTTATATTAGTCCACCTTTTGGAAATTATATACATTATAGAAATTGTACTAGTGTTAAAGGAACTTACACTTGGGATAAAAGGTCAGGACTTATAAAACAAATTATTAAAACATTAAGACCCGTTTCTGGAGGATGGCGTAACGCTATTGGATTTCGCAATCCGGGATTGAAAAATATAACAAACTATAATAGGACATCTATATACTCTATAGCTGCTATTGATAGTAATTGGACTCCTTTTATTGAAAATATACCAAATTGGGTTAAAATTGAGATTAATACTGGATGTCCTAATGTAGGATTGTACACTATAACAGATGAAGAAATTAAACAATTTACTGGACAATTCGTTGATATTAGTGCTAAACTTAGTCCGAAAGTTGAATTAGACTATATAAGAAAATTATATGACTTAGGTATTAGAACTTTTCATTTAAGTAATACAATACCAACAGATAAAGGTGGAATAAGCGGTAAACCATTAAAAGAACTTAATTTACCTTTAGTAGAAAAAGCTGCAAGTTTATTTATGCCAAATAGTGCAATTATTGCAGGAGGGGGTATTTATACTCCTCAAGACGTAATAGACTATAAAAATGCAGGAGCATCTGGATTTAGTCTATCAACTATTTGGTTTACACCTTGGAAAGTTAAACCCATTTTAAAAGAAATACACAAAGAAAGACGACAGTGGAAGAAAAAATTGAATTAAAAGATTATGAAAATGCGACTAAGACTAGTACTCCTTTAAAACACCAACACCCAAAAGTTTGGTATTTAAAATGGGCAGCATCGTTAACCTTAATATTAGCTATGATTCTTACTGCTAATAATGTATATCCTGTAAACTTAGGATTACATTTTATTGGGATAGCAGGATGGCTAGTTGTTGCAATAGCATGGAATGATAGAGCATTAATTGTTGTTAACTCGGTTGCTTTAGCAATATTTGCAAACGGTATTATAGCATACGCGATTAAATAGGAAGGATATATAATGATAATAGAAGATGATATTAAATTAGATTATTCTGATGTGTTAATCAGACCAAAACGCTCAACTCTTACATCTAGAACTGAAGTAGATTTAGACAGAGAATATACTTTTTATCATAGTAAACAAACATGGACAGGAGTTCCTATTATGACAAGTAATATGGATACTGTTGGAACTTTTGAAATGCATGAAGTATTAAGACACTTTAATATGATTACTAGTATTGCTAGGCATAAAAATACTGATGGACTAGCGTGGAATAAAGCTTCTCTAAAAGAAAATCTTTGTGTTATGTCTGGTATATCTGAAAAAGAATTACTAGAAATTGTTAGTGTTTATACAACTTATGACGATGAAATTGGTTTTATTGGGGTTGATGTTGCAAACGGATATACTATTAATTTTGTGGAAGCATTAAAAAATCTAAGAGAACAGCTTCCTAAAGCAACAATCATTGCAGGTAATGTTGTTACTGCTGATATGACTCAAGAATTAATTCTTGCTGGAGCAGATATTGTTAAAGTAGGTATTGGACCCGGATCAGTATGTACAACTAGACTTAAAACAGGTATTGGATACCCTCAGTTAAGTGCAGTTATTGAATGTGCAGATGCTGCTCATGGCGTTGGTGGACATATTATTGCAGATGGGGGATGTAATTCCTCGGGTGATATTGTTAAAGCGTTTGCCGCTGGAGCGGATTTTGTTATGGTTGGCGGTATGTTCGCAGGGCATAATGAATGTGATGGTGAGTTTATCTTTGATGAAATTACAGGAGAACCAAAATCTATGAGTTTTTATGGTATGGCATCTCAAACTGCTATGGACAAACACGGTTTTAGTAGAGAATATCGTGGAGAAGAAGGTAAAACTGTACATGTACCCTATAAAGGGGCGGTTAAGAACACTGTTATAGATATGTTAAGTGGCATACGATCTGCTTGTACTTATGTAGGAGCTAAAAGATTAAAAGACTTATCTAAATGTACTACTTTTGTGAGAGTGAATAATACACATAATAGAATTTATGAATAATACAACAAGGAGATAATAATGAATAATTTACTATTAAAAGCCCTTTGTAAAAAATATGAAGGCGAAATTGCAGTTGCAAAAGCAAATATAAATGTATATATTGAAAATCCTGTGGGAATTGGGGAACACCCTAATATTGCAGCAGCGATGGATTTTGAAATTGAAAAATTAGCGGCGGCAACTGACAAGTTACACGCAATTGTAGACAATTTTAATGATACAACAGAGTACAACAAAAGAAAAACTTGGCAAGAGGACCATTAATGGCAAATAATGTTTACACTTATATTTCATTTGAAGATATATCTGATGAAGCAATTGCTTTTCTTGATGAAGTAGGAAATGAATCAGACGAAACTAAAATAATGTGTATGGTATACGACATTCCGTATCATACCGAAACTTCTGAAGATAAAGTCAATACTTATGATTGGTATATAGAAAATGTTGGCGCTAAATGGATGTATATTGAAGATATTTCTTGTTATGGTTTTTCTACTACTTCCGCGTGGAGTCCTCCTTTAGGATTTTGTGATGCTATTTTTAGTAAACTACAGAGTCTAAATTCTCCTGATCTTCTAATGTGGTGTCGATATGATGATGAAATGCCTAATTTTGTTGGAGTATATGGTCGATATAAAACTATGGATTATGATGAATATGTAGAAGGGGACGAATCGTATGAACAGTGTATCGGAGACTTACCTTATTCAGTTATTCCTAGTGATAACGATGAAGAAGAGGACGAATATGAATATAACGAAGATTGGAATGATAGTTTAGATACTTGGTGTGACGAAGAATATAAGTTTTTTATGAATGAAATAAAAGACTTTGAAGATGATGAACCGAATTTTAATCATGGATGAAGATAGAAAAAGAGATGATGATGATTTTTTCGGTGTACATCATCCTTGTCCTGAAGAAGCACCAGAACACTGGAAACGTGCTTATTTTGCAGAATTAGCAAGACAAAGAGCGCAAGACCCGTGGTTTAAAGCTTACTGGAAACGTGTAAGGGATTATTGTAGAAGAAAGTTAAATTAATGGCAAAAGTTGTAATATTTGGAACTAAAGATACTGCTGAGTTAGCAGATTATTATTTAAAAAGAGATACAGATCACGAAGTAGTAGGATTTACTGTACATCATACAGTTATTCCAAAAGGGGCGCATTTTTGCGGTAAACCTGTTGTTCCTTGGGAAGAGGTAGAAAATGCCTTTACACCTAGAGAACATAAGTTATTTATTCCTATGACTGGTAGAGAGATGAATAAAATTAGAGAACGACTCTACTGGGAAGGTAAAGGAAAACTATACTCATACATATCTTATGTTAGTCCTTATGCAACGGTTTGTGACAATGAAATTGGTGAAAATTGTTTTATTCAAGAAGATAATACTCTTCAACCTTTTACTAAAATTGGAAACAATGTAGTTATGTGGGCGGGTAATCATATAGGACATCACAGTACTATTCATGACCATGTTTTCTTTACTAGTCATGTAGTACTTAGTGGGCATTGTGATGTAGGGGCTTTTAGCTGGTTTGGAGTAAATTCTACTATTAGAGATTATACAAAAATAGGAAACGGAACTTTTGTTGCAGCAGGCGCGTTAATTACAAAAGATACTACTCAATGGAGAGGCTACCTAGGTTCTCCTGCAAAAGAGTTTAAAGATTCTTTGGAGTTAAATCCATAATGAAAACTATTATATGTGATATTGATGGTACTATTTTTAAATATAGTCCAACAGGACATGATGCTGTCGCTAATGAAGAACCTGAGATACTTCCAGGGGTAAAAGAACAGTTTAATGCTTGGGAAATGGCAGGGCATCGTATTATTTTAATAACAGGAAGAAGAGAATCTGTTAGACAAATAACTGAAGCAACTTTAGTAGACTATGGTATTCCTTTTGATACTTTATTAATGGGCCACGCTGATACAGGAAGAATTTTAATTAATGACGTGGGCAAACGTGGAAATTGTAAAGCCCATGTTGTATCTTTAGAAAGAGATTTAGGAATGGATAAAGAAGATTGGAGTAAAGTAGGTCTATGAGTTGGGAATTTCAAGGATTTGTTACTGAGGGAATTGACGATAGGGCACAGTGCCCTGTTGTAGATATTGACAATGATGGTTTTTGGAGAATATATTTTTCACATAGAGATACTAATAACCACAGTCATACATCTTATGTAGATGTAGAACCTGGAAATCCTTCTAAAGTGTATAGAGCGTCAGAGTATCCTATTTTATCTCCCGGTCCTGTAGGGTCTGTAGATACAGCAGGAGCAATGGCATCTTCTATCATAAAAATAAATAACCAAAAACATATGTATTATGTAGGTTGGACACAAAGAGTAGATGTTCCTTATTATAATACTACTTGTTTAGCAATTACTGAAGATGGAGAAGATTGGGTTAAAGTTGGACCTATTTTATCTCCAACTATTTATGACTCAGGATACTCAGGAACTTTTTATCCTATTGCTAACCAAACAAATACTTTATATACAGGATTATATTTATCTTGCTTTGACTGGATAAAGGGAGAACATTCTAAGGTTGCGACTAAAATATCTCCTTCAACAGGACACTGGGACCCTATATATAATTTAAGAAGGGCTATTTCGTTTGACGGCATTAATTGGCAAAAAGATGAAGTTGTGATAGATCTTATAGGAAATCAAGGAGGGGCTTCTCAAGCTTCAATTTATTATAATAAAATGCAAGGTATTTATCAAACTTGGTACTCTGTTAGAGATAAGAAAGACTTTAGAAATAATCCAAATCATGCGTATAGAATTGCGTATGCAGAGTCTAAAGATTTAGTTAAATGGGAAATTATTGAAGATAGCCCATACGAAATACGTTCAGAACGTAGAGAGAATAACTGGGATAGTATAATGTGTTGTTACCCGTGTGTTATTGAACATGAAGGAACTTTATATATGTTTTATAATGGTAACGGTTTTGGAGCAACAGGAATTGGATATGCAAAATGGAAATAGTAAGAAATTTAGATAATTATGCCCGTCGTTCTGAATATAATGAAAATGGTTTTATTATAGAGAAACAATTTTTTGATAAAAATGAAATATCATTACTTTTAGAACAGATTAAAACTGTTTTTGGGTTCCAAATGGAACGCAAAGGGTTAGCAAGCGGGCCTGTTGACTTTCAACATTCTTTATATCAGTTTTTTAAACAAGATTTTTTAATTTTTAAAAACTGCGGTAAACAAGTACAACATTTAGTAGATTTATGGAGATTATCTTTGTCTGAAGAAGTAATCACTTATCTTATTGACGTTTGTGGTATAACTTTTCCTTCAGTAGCTACAAGACCTGTTGTTATGTTCAACTCTAAGAATTTAGCAACTAATGAAACCTACCATACAGTACAAGCACATCAAGATGCTGCGTCAATGCAAGGTTCAGATAATGCTGTTGTAACTTGGATTCCTTTGATAGATATAGAATTAGAATTAGGACCTTTAAAAGTTGTCCCTAAAAGTCATAAAGGTGGGGTGTGGGCTAAAGAAATTGATGAATTTGGATTTGGATGTGTTCCAGAAGGAACTTTTAAAGAAGAAGATTTTATTTCTCTTAATAATTTAGAGGCTGGGGATATAGTATTTTTTAATTCTAAATTAGTTCACAAGTCAGGAAATCTTAATTGTAATGATATTAGGTGGACTGCTCAGTTTAGGTATAATGACTTATTAGAATCAAATTTTATTGAGAGAGGCTATCCACATCCTTATGTATATAAGCCTGTGGCATTAGACTATTAAAGTGGACGTTATAACTAACAATAGAACAGCGATAATTAAACAAATAATATCTAAATCTAATGTGGAGCATCCTAGGCTACAATGGGAATTGACAATGAAGAACCCTGATGTTCCAAATACAGTAATTATCTATTTTAAAACGAAACAAGAGGCAGAAAAAGAAGGGAAAAAATTTATTAATGAAAAAACCAATACAAGTATACTATAGAACAGTAGCAGGAAGGGAATTAGATACAAGTCCTATGGACCAAAGACCTAACTGGTTTTCTTATGAAGCATGTTGGAATAATTTTAATAAAACAGCAATTCCTGAAGCATGTGATATTACTGTAGTAATTGATGGAGAACCTACTTCTGCAGACAGAGATCGTTTTGAGGATGCTAGAATAGAACAAATTAATTCTGAAAATTTATTACCTACTTTGTTATCTGAATACGAGAATAATGATACTCATTACGTAGATAGAGATTTAGAAGGTAAAGAAATAATTAAGAGAGAAGAACCTCCTGATAGAGAAAAAGCAGCAGGTAAATTATTATATAATCTTATAAAAGAGGATAATTTAGACCCAGCTGAACAGGTTATTTATATTGTTGAAGATGATTATATTCATTTACCAGGTTGGCCTCATATAATGGTAGATTTTTATCAACGTAACCCTGGATATCATTATATTTCTTTATATGATCATGCAGACAAATATACTGCAAGATATAATGATTTGGTAACTAAAATATTTGTATCTAATATGAGTCATTGGAGAACGGTTCCTAGTACTTGTGGTACTTTTGCTGTTCCTGTTGCTGGTTTCAATGAAGATTACGATATTCATGTTGGACATTTAGGAGATCATAATAAGTGGATGAAGTTAGCTGAAAAAAATAGAGTAATACTAAGTTGCGTGCCAGGAAGAGCAACACATTGTATGGAGGGATATCTATCTCCATTTATGGATTGGCAGTCTATATGTAATTTAAATTTATAAAAAATAACGGGGATATAGCTCAGTTGGGAGAGCGGGTGCTTTGCAAGCATCAGGTCGTGGGTTCGATTCCCTCTATCTCCACCAAATAGGAGGTTATAAATAATGTTTCGATGGGATAAACCTTCCGTTCAGATGATGGGAAAATTTCAACCGTGGCACGAGGACCATAGAGAATTATTTCATAAATCCGTTATAAAAACAGGCCAAGTTATAATTATGGTTAAAGAACAAAACTATAGTAGAGTACACGCTCCTTGGGGATTTAAAGAAATAAGAGACATGATTGAAACAGATTTATCTTTACACGGTTATAGAACCGATTGTCATTTTATAATAACGCAAGTTCCTAATATAGTTAATATTATATGTGAAGAAGAAAGGATTACAGTTTGAAAATAGTTATTACTGGGGGAGCAGGGTTTATTGGCTCTCACTTAGCAGAATATTGTTATTATTTAAAACCTAGTGAACTTGTTATAGTTGATAATATGGGGTATGCAGCTAATTACGATAATATATCTCATATTATCAACGATGATATAGTAAAATTCGTATTGGCAGATATAACAAACTATGCTATTTATAAAGATTTTTTACAGGATACTGATGTGTTAATACATACGGCTGCAGAAAGTCATGTTGATAATTCTTTTTTTGATCCATTAAGATTTGTTAAGTCTAATGTAGAAGGAACTCAAGTATTACTTCATGCTTGTAAAGAGTATAGTGTTAAAAAAATTATTCATTTTAGTACTGATGAAGTATATGGAGATAAACTTGAAGGAACGTTTTACGAAGGGTCAGTTTTAAACCCAACTAATCCTTATTCAGCTTCTAAAGCGGCTGCCGAAATGATGGTTAAGAGTTACATAAAATCTTTTAATCTTCCTATTATAGTTGTTAGACCTAATAATACTTATGGTATCCGTCAGCATTGGGAAAAGTTAATACCTACTTGTTGTATGCACTTGAAGAAAGGTAAAAAAATTCCTATTCATGGTGATGGAATAGCTATTAGAGATTATTTATCTGTCAAAGATTTATGCAGAGCTATAGATATTATTATAGAAAGAGCAGCAGTTGGTGATATATATAATATTGGAGTAGAAGACAGTTATACTGTTAATGCTGTTGTAAAATTATTTTCCGAATACGCTGGAGTAGAAGATTCTTATCATCATACCGAGGACAGACCTTATAATGATAAAAAGTATCCTCTTGATTTAACAAAAATACATAGTTTAGGATGGAAACCTTTATATAGTTTAGCAAATGATGTTGGTGAAATATATGATTGGTATTCTAAAAAAGATGCGCCTTTCGCACATGGATGGTTTAAAAATGATTAAATTTATGGAAATTGATTTACCTAAAAATATAGAGTCTGAGATAGCAGAAATTTTATCTAGTGACCGAGTAACTAATGACGGTCCCTATCTTAAAGAGTTTGAAAGTAAATTAGAGTCATATTTTAACGCATATGTAGCAGTAGTAGATCATGGACAGACAGCTCTTACTTTGATGCTGATGGCATATGATATAAATGGATTAGAAGGTAATATTATAACCCCTTCTTATACTTTTAGCGGTACAGCTCATTCTATTTCCTTAGCAGGGTTAGAACCTAATTTTTGTGATATTGAATCAGTTGTAAATCCAACTATATCTGTAGAAGATATTGAGAAAAAAATTAATAAAGATACTAAAGCGATATTAGCTTGTGATACTTATAGTATTCCGTGTAATTATATAGAAGTAAATAAAATAGCTAAACGTTTTGATATTCCCTTTTTAGTAGATTCTGCATCTAGTTTTGGTACTACTATACCTTCTTTTAATTTAGCAAAAGAATGTGATGCTCAAATTTATAGTTTTCATGCAACTAAACCGTTTTCCACCATTGAGGGGGGAGCAGTAGTTTCTTGTGATGAAAATGTTATCAAGGTGATCAAAAACTTAAGAAACTTCGGTATTACACCAAATATAAAACCTGATTGCCAATTTCCAGGTATAAATGGAAAAATGCAAGAAATAAATGCTTTTATAGGATTAAAACAACTTGAAAGGTTTTCTGCTTTACAAGTAGAAAGAGATAATTTAATTTCTTATTATAATTATAAATTTTCTAAATTAGAACAATATTTTAATATATTTACTCCAGATGGTCTACAATGGAGTCCCGCTTTTTATCCTATTTATATTGATACAGAGGTGTCTCCTTTAACTAGAAATGAAATATTTGAAAAACTTACCGAAAAGAGCATAGAATGTGGTAAATATTTTGAAGTACCTTGCCATAAAATGTGGGCTTATGACAAGTATTTTGAGTGTTCTTTACCTAATACTGAAAAATTAGCAAAAAATGTTTTATGCCTACCATTACATAGAAAATTAACTGAAAAACATATTGATGAGATTATAGATGGACTTATTAATTAGTATTTTTGTATTTGTACTATTATTTTTTATGTTTATTTACCCTATTGGGGCAGGAGTAAGCATGATAATTAATAATTTATGCCAATTGAATAGCAGACAAAATGATAAAGACTCTAAAGAAACATAAATGTGGTATTGCTACCTATTTTTATTTTAGATTTGACAATAAGGCATAAAACAAAGTATGCTTAGTTCTTGCTAAATCGACTAAAAAGAGGTATAATTTATAATGATGAATAACAATAACCAAATTGGAGTTGGAATGATTATAAGTGCTATAGAAGGAATGACACCTAAGATGCACAAAGAACAGTTAAAACATTTTGCGCGCATTAGACTAGAAAGTAGAAAGAAAAAACTATGTCTACCTCACTGGAAGTGGGACGGTCAACATATACGTAAAATGCGTTTTAAAGATTATATATCATGGGTTAGTTCTATGTTTACTAAAGGAATTAAATAAAATAATGATTGAACATTCCATAGAAATCGCACTAGATGTGAAACGCTTGAAAGGATTTGATGTTATTGATTATGTACTATCAAAACATCCTAAAGCTTCTAGAAATAATGTTGAAGAAGCATATCGTCTTTTTGTAGAAGAGAGAGTTTATAATGGTAAGAAGTACGCGTGATTTCTTAGTATATTCTGTTCTCCAAGGGGAACATGAGTCTCTTGAGTTAAAAATAAACAATATGAAAGAAAAACTTATCCAAAAAGAAAGTGGAAGTTCTTCTTGGGCAGATATTCAATTTTATAAAGATGATATTAGGGACTTACAAAAAGTTATGTCATGGATACATAGTAGAATTGAAGAAGTAAAGGAGTAAATATGTTGGAGAAATTTCATTTAACACCAGAAGAAGTACGAATTGCATTTGCACAATTTTTGGTGGATGAAGGAAAGACAAAAATACTTGAAGGAGTAATGGAATTAACTTTTAATCTTGAAGATTGTTCCGTAGATGTTGAACTACACAATAATAATGTTGTTCATTAATGTCAGATACTTACATAATAACAAAGACCCGTGTTAAGAATACTTGGGAAATTGCTAAGTTTAGTGATTATAAAGACGCTGATTCGGTCTACAAAGTCAATAAAAGGGGCAACACGTATAATTGTGATTGTCCAGGATACTGGAGACAAAAAGACAAATCAGAACACAAGCATAGTAGAATTGTAAAGTTTTGGAACGAAGAATTAGAACAGCCAGATGGTATGGCACTTTGGTTTGAAAACGATGATATAGAATATAATCAATTTATGCCTAGCAATTCTTTTATGAAAGATATTTTTAACTTGCCTAATGGTTAAATTTTTTGTATTATATAAAAACATTGAGCGAGAACAAAGCAATTCATCAAGAATTTCCAATTTGTCGCCAGAGGGTAGTAGCCAGCCTACCAGCTCACAATTTTGTCAGCCTCCGAGACATTAAAACAGGAGATGTGCTGGAAAGATTATACTTTCGCGAGTACACGTTGGGCCATTTATCACGTTAGGTGGCAGGTTAGAGGCACTCCCAGGGATTCATCTATGATGAACATAATCCTTCCTAAAAACCTCACTTTATTCTTGCTAAGAAGTTAAATTCTTGCTATAATGAATATACAAACTGAGGAAAGAAACGCCAACAGAGACGGAAACCTCAGAGGTTGGAACGACTAAGTCCAATTGCTTCGGCATCTCGACTAAGTCTGGTAAGACAACAAATGGGTTGTCACCGTAATTAAGCGGACAGTTGGTGGGGCTTATTTACACTTTATTCTTGCTAAGAAGTTAATTTTTAGCTATAATGAATATACAAGATGAGGAAAGCGACCTCCTTAAAAAATGCAAGGTAAGATTGATAAAGTTTAGGCAAGAGAGCCGAGGTGGAGTTCAATCACGGTGTAGGCGGGTGATGGGGCCATACATAGAATAAGATTACTATTGATACCTTAGGGTATCAACCGTACTCTGCTACTCGATTATAGTTCTGTCCACGCTATAGTCAATGGGTCGTACAATGCAGAGACACTCGCGGCAACGCGTGAGCCGTGCCAGATGAGGGTAGTAGGTTTAAGTATGAGATCCTTTTTATGAAGTTGATCTCCTTACCTCCCCTCTCTGGATTGAACACAACTAAATGTGTGAGTGAGACAAACGAAATTCATTTTTAGCTTGCTTAAAGCTGAAAAATTAGATATAATAATAAAAGATTGAGAGAGCGAGACTTTCGAGTAACGAAATCACAATCTAAGTAGTAACAGGCTGGCACATTAATAAGTGTCTATGTAACAAACGAAAGGGTCGATTACTACGTGCTACAGATCAATCATCAAGTTATCCTGTAGATCAGAGTTAAGGAAGAGATAACGATGCCTTAATTCGAGTAGCAAAGGCAAGGTTCTAGTTGGTAAACCGCAAGGGATATAGCAGAAAGTAGAGCCATTGTGTATAGCGGGATTGGGGGCTATACACCCAGTTTTAAGAATAGGGATCATCCTGTGGGCTTAGACATGAACTGGTTTACACTTCGGTGTTTACTGGAACAGACGAGCGAAAGAGAAAACCACTTAATGATCCAACGGAGACACGGAACGCGTCTCACCCTATTCTCACAGTTAGATACTGCTACCTACCAAAGCGTGGTAATGCTATCGAAAACCATCATAGACCAGAGATGGATAGAACAGTAAGATAGATACGATTGTAGGAGAGTCGCAATGCTAACAAGGTTGGACACACGTGAAGTCAACCAACTTATTCATAGGGTCGTAACAACCCGTGCGAAAATAATAATGAGGTTGTAAAACCGCAGTACAAAAGTTACATTATTGGGAGCGATACTATTAAACGTATCGGGACTAGATTCTACCAAGTGGGAATGAATCAAATCCTCTCACCGATTATGAATGGTAAATACCAGAAATAATCAGAGGGGAAGGTAGGGGTCAATGTGAAAACAAACCCCTACCACATAAGAAAGAAAAATTCATTTTTTTCTTGCCAAGTGGCTAAAAGTTTCGTATAATTATATATACATTGAGAAATGAGGCAGATACATCCAAAACCAGTAGGCAGATGTATTGCAGAATAGAATAACCGCTATTCAACTCATTACTTCTCCAAGAGAATGGAGCAAAAACTGGTAATCCTAAGAGAACAACTTTGACCAAATCCGTCAACTCTAGACAAGACGTAACAATATCTAGGGATAGCAATTGAAGCTAAGAAAAAAATGCGCTCTGAGAGAGTCTAAACTAACTCTGAGATAATCGAGAGACTAAATAAAATTATCAGTCTGAAACAGTCGATGACAGACTTAATAAAAGAATCGCGCCGAAGGAAAACGATAACTAACCCGATTGCTACGTAAGGCACATTGACCGAACAATGTAAAAAAGTATCCGGTACGCCCGATGGAGCGGAGAACCAGAATCAGCCATCGTTCTAAATCTGAGAGAACTAAATTTAGAGGATTAAGGGATCAGACAGCCCGAATAAAGAAAGCGTGGTGCTTTTAGTCGAGAATTGGTCGACAATTCGTTTATCTGCGGATATTGATTGTTATACACTGACAATCTCGGAAGTAGTGCAGTCGGTACAGACTAGCTGACATTATAGGTGAACCCACCCATAACGTACAGGAGAGGACTACTACGGATACTAGCGGGGAAGAGGGCTAGTTTCATAAGTGTTTTTTAAAAGCTGCAAACCTTTGGCGGGGTTTTGCGGCTTTTTTCATATTTTTTTTCAAAACCCGAGGAGCCAATGTCGCTCTTCGGGTTTTTTTGTGTTTGCATTGTGCTATAAAAATTGTTATAATAATACTTGTAATGGAATATATATCATATTTTATCTTATGGACATTTGTTATTTATTGG
>Ga0114933_10000388_pt1 | contig 53268 bp, 37 predicted proteins | sample 4SBtaG_FD_89691 | JGI IMG/M metagenome (GOLD analysis project Ga0114933, IMG submission 89691) | Deep subsurface microbial communities from Kolumbo volcano to uncover new lineages of life (NeLLi) - 4SBTROV12_W25 metaG | ecosystem: Environmental > Aquatic > Marine > Volcanic | place: Kolumbo... | reverse complement strand
TGCGGCGCACGGTGCTGCCTCTGGTGGCTCTGTCTGGGGCTCTCGTTCGGCTGCGGACCGACCCCACCGCCGTCGTTCCTGGTGATCTCCATCGACACGACCCGTCCCGATCAGATGAGCCTCTATGGCTACGAGCGGCAGACGACCCCGTTCATCGATGAGCTGGCGGCGCAGGGCGTCGTGTTTGAAGAGGCGGTGACCGTCGCGCCCAACACGCTCATCGCCCATGCCTCCCTGTTCACGGGCCTGTTCCCCATGGCCCATGGAGTGGACCCGGGCAACGGCGGCAAGGCCCTGCCCGAGGGCTCGACCACGTTGGCCGAGGACTTTCTTGCAGCGGGGTACGAGACGGCGGGGTTCGTCGCGCATGGCGACTGGCTCAATGAACGGTTTGGCATGTCTCACGGTTTTGAGCAGTTCGTGACGGGCTACCGGCCAGCCAGAGAGGTGCTGGCTGAAGCCTCCGAGTTTCTTGAGCACCGTGACCGAGGTCGGCCCTTCCTTCTCTTCTTGCACTTGTTCGATGTGCACTCGGACGAGTTTTCCCGCCCCTATGATGCCCCTGACGGTCTTCGTGGGCGGTTCACCAGTGGCTATGAGGGCCCCCTGCGCGATCGGGGCGAGGGCGAACTGGGCGGCAGCCTTCTGCTCCATTCGATCGGCGAAGGAAAGGTCTCGGTGGGGGACGACGACATCGCCTACCTGCGCGGGCAGTACGACGAGGGGCTGTCAGGGCTCGATGCCGAGCTGGGCAGCTTCTTGGGGCGTCATGCCGACGAAGTGGACGACGCCTACACGGTGCTGCTGTCTGACCATGGTGAGGAGTTCATGGAGCACGGGCGCATGCTCCACGGCACGTTCTTCGACGAGGTCATGCGCGTGCCCTTGATCATCACACCGCCCAGCGATCGGAGACACCCGCTGGGCCCGCCCCGAGAGGTGCCCTGGCAGTTCAGCCTGGTCGATCTTCGTCCCACGTTGCTGGCTCTCGCAGAGCTGCCCGAGCCGGCGCACTCGCAGGGAGCGAACTGGCTGCCGTGGCTGTCCGGCGCCGTGGGCAGCCCGCCGATCGCACCGGCCTTTCTAGGTGGAGAGGGCGTGCGCTACCGGGGGCTCAAGTACATGAGTGGCTCTGTGCTGCGAGCTCAGCTCTACGACATCGTGAACGACCCCGGCGAACGTCAGAATCTGATCGATGATCCGCGCTTCGTTGCACAGCGGGGTGCCATGGAGCGCTTGATCCGTGACATGCGCAAGACGTCGCTCGTGCTGCACAACGAGATCTTGGGTGTGGAGACAGTCGACGTGAACTCGACCCCCGACCTGCAGCGGCATCTGCGAACCTTGGGCTACGTCGACCTGTCCGACTCCCAGGGCAGTGACGAGGCTGGCACCGAGCCGGCGCCCTGGTCGTTTCACTACGAGACGCCCACAGCCTTGTACATCGTCGGTCAGGCCATCGCGCCGAACCGCGCCCTGGTGGATCCTCGCCGGGTGCACTCCTTCGAGGTGAGGCCCCCGTTGCCGGACGGGCTGACCCTGAACCCTTCGACCGGTCTGATTGAGGGCACGCCCAGCGAACCCGCTCGGGGGCGCGACTACAACATCACCGCGACCATGGCGGACGGCACCCAGGAGCAGGGGCTGGTCTTGCTGAAGGTGCGCGAGCCGTTCGTTCGCTATGCCGAGCAGCTGCTCAAGCTGAAGGTCGGTGAGCAGATGACACCACGGATCCCGCAGTTCTACGGACCGGCGCCACTGAGTCTGCGCATGGCTCCGGCCTTGCCGCCCGGGCTGTCGTTCGACCAGCAGACCGGGCGTCTCGAAGGCACTCCGTCGCGGTCGAAGCGCCGCATGGAACACACAGTTGTCGCCGAGTACGCGGGCTTTCCCGACGCCGAGCTCACCCTGTCGATCAAGGTCGACCCACCGCAGTAGCGGCAGATGGCCCGGTCAGCCGTCGGCTGTGCCGCCGTCAAAGACGCCGTTCAGCCCCTTGCGGATGAGCTCGAACAGCAGCACGTTGCCTTCAGCGGTGGGGTGGTTCTTGTCCGGCCCACTGGCGAAGAAGAACTCCACAGGGTCGCGGTCTTGGCGCTGACCTTCTCGGGTCAGCAGGGGCGCAGCCAGCACGTAGGGGAAGTCGTACTCGTCGAGCAGGGCGGGCACAAAGTCGTGCTGCCATGAGACGGTGGGGTTCTCGAGCCTGACCGCCTCCTTGCGACAGAAGAGCACGAAGAAGGCGTCGAGTCCGCGGCTGGCCAGCTCGTCTTGCATGGCCACGACGAGGCTGGTGACCAGCGCCTTCTCGGTGGCCACCGTTTGCTCGTAGCCCGTCAGCATCTTCTTCAGCCCGCCGGGCAGCCACCCGGGACTGTTGAGCAGGAGCCGCCAGAGGTAGCTGCGAAGACTCAGGGGATGGGCGGCGAGAAAGGCGTCCGTGCCTTCAATCACCGGACCATCCAGGGTCAGCTCTCCGGTCTCTGTGACGGTGAAGTGGGGCTTGGCCCATCCCCGAAAGGTGAGCATGCAACGGTCGAAGTCTGTCTCCAGCACGAGCCCGATGACCACCACGGGCTTCTGCCCAGCGTGGTCATCGAGCGTGTGCTTGAGCATCAGGTAGGCTTGATCCAGGCCCGCATTGCCCACGCCGTAGTTGAGCATGGCGTAGTCGTCGGCGAGGTCGGAGCCCGCCATGACGTGCTGGAAACAGGCGGACTGAACCAATCCCGAGGCACACTGGGCGTACGAGGCGCCGTAGAGCAGCACGGGTCGACGGGCTGCGATCGTCTCGGCGTCTCGGTGAGCGTAGGTGCCGGGCTCGATGGCATGGCCAACCCAGCCCATGACCGGGTCGTACCCCGGGGGCGGACGACGTCTCTCGGGCGGCGCCAGCAGGTACTGCAGCTTGTAGAAATCGTCGTCGTGGGCCGGGCCTGCATAGAGCCGTGGGTCGCGCACGGTGTCTCCCGGCTGGCTCGACGAGAAGATCATGAAGCGCAGCAGTCCCTCGGCCAGGAGCGGCCCGGCGAGCAGCGCCAGCACCAGGACGGCCAGGCGCAAGCGCTTGTTCGGCTGGCGCGGCGGGGCCGTTGCAGGCGCCAGAGGTTCCGGGTCGTTGGCGGCGTGGGTTGTGGCAGGAGGCTCCATGCGGCCCAGCATATCCCCGTGAAGAGAGGATCCAGAGCTGTCGTCGCCATGACTCGAAACGTGCCCGATCGAGTCAGCACGTTCTTGCAGCCGGAGAGGGCTGCGAGTTCCTGCTCGGCCTCCTCCGGGAACGGCTCGACCGTGTCGGTCAAGAACTCGAGCGTTGGGAGCGTGTCTGCTTCGCCAGCGATCATGGCCCGAATCAGCTGGCCAGCGGCGAGCAGTTTGGAGGCGCTGGCTCTGCCGATCCCGCCAGATCTGTACAGTTCTCCAGACCTGTCCTCACCCCGGATCCGGAAGCCTCGATGAGACTCCCAGCCGCCGTCCTCCTCGTCTTGTCTCTCTTCTTGGGCTGCGCCATGAGTCCCGAACAACCCTGGTCGTCGACCTTCGATCCACCGCCTGGCTTCGACACGCCGCGCTTGCACCTGGAGCCCCTGGCGACTCGCCACGCGCCCCTCGACTTCGCAGCGCTCATGGGCAGCCGGGAGTCACTACAACGCACCCTTCGCTGGGGCGACTGGCCCCGAGAGGACTTCACGGTGGAGGAGAACACCACCGACCTGGCCCGGCACTGGGGTGAGTTCGTCGCCCGGGAAGCCTACGCCTACACGGTCCTGTCCCCTGACAGGTCGGCTTGCGTCGGTTGTGTCTACCTTGAGCCGGTGAAGGGAGCGCCCATGGGCGAGTCATGGGCAGCTCTCGCCTACTGGACCGTGGACGCAGGTGTGGACGAAGGGCTCGACCTCCACCTGCTCGAGGCGTTGGGGGAGTGGCTCCTTGCCGAATGGCCCTTCGACAGTGTTCAGATGCCCATCCTCCGTGAGCATCAACGGGGCCTCGACCTGGCCGATGGCGCAGGCTGGCAGGTGAGCGAGCTCGACAGCACCGAGAGCCACCGCGTCTACGTTTGGCGACGACCCAGCGCAGGTTGATCGGCGCCCTTGCCCAGCCCTCGCCAATCGACGATTCTCTCCCGGATGAAAATCGTCGACGCTGACCAGGCGGTGGCCGCCGTCAAGAGCGGCAACCGGGTCTACCTTCACGAAGTCTCCATGGTGCCTCAGTCGCTGGTCGAGGCCCTGACCCGCCGGGCACACCAGCTGCAAGACGTGGAGATCGTGCACCTGCACACCGAGGGCAACGCCCCCCACATTGCCCCTGAATGCGCTGGCCATCTGCGGCACAACGCCCTGTTCGTGGGGCCGAACGTGCGCGAGGCCGTGGCGGATGGTCGGGCGGACTTCACCCCGGTGTTCCTGTCCGAGGTGCCCGAGCTGTTTCGCGACGGCACCATGCCCATCGACGTGGCCTTCGTGCAGGTCTCGCCCCCCGACGCCCACGGCTTCTGCCGCTTGGGGCTCAGCGTGGCCTGCGCCCGGGCGGCGGTGGAGAACGCGGCGCTGGTGGTGGCCGAGTTGAACCCGCAGATCCCGGTGACCTGCGGCGACACGGCGATCCACTCCAGCCGCATCCACCTTGCGGTGCAGGTCGATCGCCCCCTGCCCAGCAGCGCACCCCAGCCCTATGGCGACACCGAGCGGTCGATCGCAAAGCATGTGGCCGAGCTGGTGCCTGACGGGGCCACGTTGCAGATGGGCATCGGCAAGATCCCCGATGCTGTGCTGGAGGCTCTCGAGCAGCACAACGATCTGGGCGTGCACACCGAGATGTTCAGCGACGGGCTGGTCGATCTGCTGGAGAAGGGCGTGGTCACCAACCGGCAGAAGAGCCGCTTCAAGCGCCGGGCCGTGACCTCCTTCGCCATGGGCAGCGAGCGGCTCTACGAGTTCGTGGACAACAACCCCATCGTCGAATTTCACTCGTCGCGGATCGTCAATGACCTCAACGAGATCGGCAAGCAGCACCTGATGACGGCGATCAACTCGGCCATCCAGATCGACCTCACCGGGCAGATTTGCGCGGACTCCATGGGCGAGAAGATCTTCAGCGGCATCGGCGGCCAGATGGACTTCGTTCAGGGCGCTTCTCGCTCCCCCGGGGGCAAGTCGATCATGGCCCTGCCGTCCACAGCGCGCCGGGGGACCGTCACCCGCATCGTGCCCCACCTCGCCGGGGGCGCCGGCGTGGTGACCACCAGGGGACACGTGCAATGGGTGGTCACCGAGTACGGGGCGGTGAATCTCCGTGGCCGCAACCTCCGTGATCGTGCGGAGAGGCTCACATCGATCGCCCACCCCGATTTTCGCGATGAGCTGCGCGAAGCCGCCGCCCGGCGATTCTGTTTCTGAGCCGCCGTGTCGTTTCGGCGTCCCTGCCCCTGGGCCGTCGATCGCAGCGCCGATCCGGCTACGCTCGTGGCCTCGCCGTCACCCGCTGGTCGGGCCCACCAGACCCAGAGATTGTCCCGAGGAGAGACCTTGATGAAGCTGACGTTCACTGCCGCTGTCCTGATGATCGTTCTCTTGCCCGCCTGCCGGGTGATCGACCTGCGGGTCGACCCTGCCCGCACGGGCGTGGACAGCGACGCCCTGATCGAGGGTTACGCCACCGTTGGCTTCGCAGACGATCCTTCGTTCTTGCGGGTTGACGTGCTCGACGGCAACAGCGCCGGCTCCATCTTCTACTTCGAGCTGTGGTACCTGCTGCGGCTGGAAGTCGGCCTGGTAGGCGCGTCGGTGGGGGTGCTGCCCTTCGACGTGGGCATCGGCACGCTCTTCTATCATCCCCGTTCGCCGAGCGCGCCGCACTTTGACCAGCACGACGAGTGGGATCTCGATGCGCCTGGCCATGGCCACGGCGGCCACGGTCATCACGGCTGGTCGATCACCTTTGGTGAAGAAGGATGCCCAGCCGGCTCCGAGTGCAGCCCCCACGGTGATCAGGAGTGTCCCCACGCAGTTGACGTGGAGACGGCCAGCGAGGAGGCCTACGAAGCGGCCCTCGGCGACGCAGACAACGATGACGATCTCGAGGGCGCCAGCGCTGGCCACGGCGCCGATCACGACGGCGCCAGCGCTGGCCAGGGCGCCGAGGGTGAGAGCGACCCGGAGGGCGATCCAGACAGCTGAGCCCAGGTGCTACCCTGCGGCCATGCAGCTCTCAGCTCGTGGACACCTGATCGACGCCAATCTGCTGGGCGTGGCTCTCGACGCCGTGACCGGCGGTGGTGGCAGCTATCGCATCGTCTCGTTCGACATCGGTCGCACCAAAGACGAAGAGAGCGAGATTCTGCTCGAGGTTCAGGCCGACGATGAGCGCGACCTGGCGGGGATCATCGACAACCTGGGCACCTTGGGCTTCAGCCAGCCCGACCACAGCAGCGTGACCTTGGCTGTGGTCAGCGCCCAGGGGGTGGCCCCTGACGGCTTCTATTCGTCGACGAACCTGGCCACGTCCGTGCGCGTCGAGGGCAAGGTGCTCGACGTGCTCGACCAGCGCATGGACGCCACCATCGTGATCAGCGAGGCCGGCGGTGCGAGCAGCGCCCGTTGCGTCAAGCTGCGCGACCTGGTCGTGGGCCAGCGGGTGGTCCTGGGCAATCATGGCGTGACGGTCACCCCGGACACCCACAGGCGAGAAGCCGCCGACTTCTCGTTCATGTCCAGCGAGGTCTCCAGCGAGCGGCGGGTCGACGACCAGGCGGCGCTCCTGGCCGGGCTCTGGCGGGAGGCCAAGGCCGCCGGGGGGCGGGTGGTGCTGGTGGGCGGCCCGGTGATCATCCATACCGGCCAGGCCGAGGCCCTGGCGGGGATCATCTCTCGCGGTTGGGTCGATGCCCTGCTGGCAGGCAACGCCCTGGCGGTTCACGACGTGGAGGCCGCGGTCCTGGGCACCTCTCTCGGCATCAGCCAGTGCACGGGCCGGGCCGAACTCCACGGGCACATGAACCACATGCGGGCCATCAATCTGGTCCGCGAGCACGGCGATCTGCCCGGCGCGGTGGCTGCTGGCGCCCTGAACCGCGGGGTCATGCACGCCTGCGTGACCCACCAGGTGCCCTTCTGCCTGGCGGGGTCGATCCGGGACGACGGCCCCCTGCCCGAGACCGAAATGGACCTCATCGCCGCTCAGGCCCGTTACGCCGAGCTGCTGGTGGGGGCCCAGCTGGTGGTGGTGCTGGGCACCATGCTCCACGGCATCGGCGTGGGCAACATGCTCCCGGCGGCGGTCCAGCTGGTTTGCGTGGACATCAACCCCGCTGTAGCCTCCAAGCTCTCCGATCGGGGCTCGTCCCATACGGTCGCGATCGTCACCGATGTGGGCCTGTTCATGGCCATTCTCAGCCGGCACCTTCAGGACGAAGCACCGGCCCCTTGACCGCCCCTGCCTGCCCCGGATCATCACCGGTCGCCTCCCCTCCGACCAGGAAGAGCCCCACGGGCCATGACTGACGCCACCTCACAGCGCCTGCCCCGCGGTCGTCTCGCCGGCATCGCCCTCATTTCCGCCGCCGTGCTGCTGCTGCAGCTGGTCCAGACCCGCCTTTTCTCGGTGATGCTCTGGTACCACCTGACCTATCTGGTGGTGACCTTCACCATGCTGGGTTTCGCTGGGGGCGGAGCCCTGCTGGCCTGCAAGCCCAAGTGGCTGGGAGGCGACACCTCGAAGCGGCTGGCGATCATGTCAGCGCTCTTCGGGGTGAGCATCATCGCCGCCTATGCCCTGGTGACTCGCACGGCGGCGGCGGCCTCCGCCGACATGCACACCACCGAAGGCATCATGAGCGCGGCTCTCGACTACGCCGTGCTGCTGCTGCCGTCGTTGCTGGCTGGCCTGATCGTGGCCCTGGTCTTGTCCGACGGTCGGGGCCAGGTGGGGCGGCTCTACGGCGTGAACATGGCCGGCTCTGCTCTGGGCTGTCTGGTCTACATCCCGGTGCTGCGTAGCCTGGGCGGCGAAGGCGCCGTGCTCGTCACGGTCGCACTGACCTTTCTCGGTGCGATGTTGTTCGCCCGAGGCGTCGGCAAGGACCTGCCGGACGGCAGCAGCACGTCCTCGAGGCCCGGCCTGGGCGTGGCCCTGTACGGCGGCTGCGCTCTCATCGCCCTGGTCTTGGCCCACCTGGCTCCGAAGACCTTCTTCGACGTGCCCATGGCGCCGTTCAAGACCATGTCCGCCAAGCTGCGCAGCGACCCGGACCTGCAGGTCGAGAAGACGGTCTGGGACCCGGTCTGCCGCCTGGACGTGGTGGGCAGCCGCACCGATCCCTTGGCCACGAAGTGGATCTACCAGGACGGCGACGCCATCACGGTGCTGCCCATCGGTTCTGCAGAGAAGGTCGCCAACGTCTCCGACAAGGAAGGCCTGGGGTACCTGAAGTTCCTCGACCCGCTGAACCGCTCGGTGGCCCTGAAGGCGCCCAAGGTTCTGGCCATCGGCATCGGTGGCGGTATCGACATCTTGCAGGCGGCCGCTGCTGGCCGGCCCTTGCCCGAGGGTGAGCGCATCGACTTCACCGGCGTGGAGATCAACCACACCACGGCCGCGCTGATGACGGACGACTTCGCCGAGCTCACCGGCGACCGCTACAACCTGCCCGGCATCAACGTGCACATCGACGAAGGCCGCAGCTGGTTGCGCCGCACCGATGAGCTCTTCGACATCATCCAGATGACCGGCACGGACACCTACGCGGCCCTGGCGTCGGGCAGCTACGTCATGGCGGAGAGCTATCTCTACACCGCCGAGGCGTATGACGATTTCCTGGCGCACCTCACCGATGACGGCGTCATCTCGGTGGTGCGCTTCCGCTTCGAGCCGCCCAGAGAGGTGCTGCGTCTGGCGGCCATCGCCGTGGATGCCCTCCGTCGTGCCGGGGTCGAGAACCCGGGCGACCACATCATCCTCACCGCCATCGAAGGACCGAGCTACGACGACGATGGTGTGGAGCTGCAGCTGGGTTATGCCCACCTGCTGGTGAGCAAGAAACCCCTGACCGCTGACGACGTGGGGCACTTCACCACCTACGCCAGTGTGCCCGCGTTTGTGGCGCGTCTGCTCCATGCGCCCGGTGTCGAGAGCAGCGGCCCTGCCGCCGACTACTTCGCGTCGGTGGCTGCGGGCACCGATGACGCCTTCCGGGCCAGCTATCCCTACAACCTCGACCCCGTCGATGACGACAACCCGTTCTTCTTCCGCTTCTACCGCTGGGGTGACCTGTGGCAGGAGTGGTTCGGAGGCGCTGAGGTCGCACCGAATGTGGCCGACAACTACGCGCACCTGGTAGGAGCCAAGCCCATTGGCTTGATGATCCTGGGCACGGTGTTGCTGGAGACGTCCGCCCTGGTGCTGGCCCTGGTCTTGCTGCCCTTGCTGTTCTTCAGGCGTGAGGGCCTGAAGGTGCCCGGGGGCTTCCGCTGGATCCTTTTCTTTGCCGGTCTGGGCGCGGGCTACATGCTGGTCGAGATCGTGGCCATGCAGCGCTTCGTGCTGTACCTGGGTCACCCGGGCTACGCCATGACCGTGGTGCTGATGACCTTCTTGTTGTTCAGCGGACTCGGTGCTCACCATGCCGGCAAGAGCGACGACCCTGGGCGGACTCTGCGCAGGGCACTCCTGGGTGTGTTGGTGCTGCTTGTCGTGTTGGGCACAGGTCTGCCACACTTTTTCGACGCCACCTTGCGCCTCGACTGGAACCTACGGGCCCTGCTCACCGCCGTGGTCCTGGGCCCGGTGGCCTTCGTCATGGGCATGCCTTTTCCGAGCGGTCTGACCCTGTTGTCCAGGAGAGCTGCGCCCCTTGTGCCATGGGCTTTTGGAGTCAACGGTGGTGCCTCGGTGTTGGCCTCCGTGGGCGCGATCCTGATCGCCTTGGGAGCGGGCTTCTCCACGGCCTTCGTGGTTGCCGGAGCGACATACCTCATGGCGCTTCTCGCCGGGCGCAGCGTCACTCGGGCCTGAGCGTCCTTTTTCGCTTAGTTCTGGGCGTTCCGCCGTCGACACTCTGAACAGGTGATCTTGATCTCCGTGTGATCGGTTGGCGTCAGCAGCGTCAGCTCTTCGTGCGCAGGGTCGCTCATGGTGTGGGTTGGTCGGGGGCGCTCGGTCATGTCGGCCGGGGTCGTCCCGCAGCAGACGAGGGGTCCGTATGGTCACAGTGATCGTCGTCGGGGACGGCGCGTTGGATGTGCAGGTCGTTGACGATGAGGTGCGCCGCAAGGGCTACCAGGTAGAGCGAGTCTCTTCCGGGCAGGCTTGCGTGGCATCTCTCGAACGGCACGGTGAAGACCACATCGTGACGGCTGTGTTCGTGGGCGGTGATCCCCGGGCTTGTGCCCTGGATGAACTTGCCGAGCTAAGGGGACACAAGGCCTTCGCTGAGCTGCCGGCCATCGTGCTCTGGGCACCGGGCGTCCCGCTCGATCTGGACCGCTGTGAGGCGTTGAAGGTCACGAGCGTGGTGGAGTCCGGCGCGAAGAACGGCGTGGTGGGGCTGGCCCTTGTCTCGGCGGTGCGGCTGGCCCGAGCGCAGGTGGCCCAGCGCATGGCCAGCCGTGAAGCCGCCTGCGCCCAGCAGCTGAAGGTCGAGTTTCTGGCCAACGTGAGCCACGAGATCCGCACGCCCATGAACGGCGTCATGGGGCTCAGTGAGCTGCTCATGGAGACCCGGCTCGATCTGATCCAGCGTCAGTACGTTGAAGGCGTGCTGTCCGCCAGCGGATCCCTGCTGGCGATCCTCAATGACATCCTCGACTTCGCCACCGTGGCCGCGGGAGAGATGCCTCTCGATCTGGGTGCCTTCGACCTGGCTGCGCTGCTCGCCGGCATCGTGGACGAGCATGGCGAACGGGCCGGTCGGCAGGGGCTGGACCTGCTGTTGGACTATCCCCAGGATCTGCCAACGCACTTCGTGGGCGACGGGGACCGGCTGCGCCAGGTGCTCAGTCATCTGGTGAGCAACGCGCTCAAGTTCACCAGCGCAGGACATGTGCTGATCAAGGTAGAGACCATGGACTTCGGCGAGCAGGCCCCCGAGCTGCGGCTCTCTGTGAGCGACACAGGCGTGGGCCTCAAGGGCGACGTTGCAGAGATGATCTTCGACGCCTTCTGCCAGGCTGATGGCTCGTCTACCCGTGCCTTCGGCGGCCTGGGCCTGGGGCTCTCGCTCAGCAGACGGCTGGTGCAGTTGATGGGCGGCACCATGGGGGTGACCAGCACGCCGGGGGTGGGCTCGACCTTCTGGGTGCGCCTGCGTCTGCCGCTCAGCCAGCAGACAGAAAACGACCTCTCGCTCCCCGGGGCTCTGGAGGACCGGCGGCTGCTGTTGGTGGACCGAACGCCCCTGAATCTGGACATCCTGGAGCGTCAGGCGAAGGGTTGGGGCATGCGGCCAGCCCTGGCTCGCAGCGGCGCCCAGGCCCTGCGGCTGCTGCGCGCGGCCGCCGACGACGGCGATCCCTTCGAGGTGGCCCTGGTGGGCGCCCAGCTGCCCGACATGGACGGTATGGCCTTGGCTCGGGACATCCGCACGTCAGCGCACCTGGGTGACACGGCCCTGGTGTTGACCACGGCGTCCCCGAGCCCAGAGGACCGTTTGCGCTGCGAGGGCGCGGGTTTCGCGGGTTACCTGGTCAAGCCCCTGCGCAGCGATGTCCTGGAGCGGCTGTTGATGATGGTGTGCACCAGCCCCCCGGGAGCCGTCAGGCCCCTGGTGACCCGGGCCACGGTCGAGGGAGCCAGTGGTGGCCCCGAACAGGCGCTCCCTGCGGGGCGTGCCCAGGGAGGCCCGCCCATGGTGGTGGGCCATGTGCTGGTGGTGGAGGACAATCCCCTCAACCAGCGGGTGGCCAGCGGCATGCTCGAGAGCCTGGGCTACAGGGTCGACGTGGCCAACGACGGCGCCGAGGGCCTGCGCTTGTGCGCCAGTCAGCACTACGACGTGGTGCTCATGGACTGCCAGATGCCGGTCATGGATGGCTTCGAGTCCACCCGAAAGATGCGCATGGCAGAGGGGACGGGCGGCCGTCATACCCCGGTCGTGGCCATGACCGCCCACGCCCTGGCCGGTGACCGGGCGCGCTGCCTGGAGGCTGGCATGGACGATTACCTGACCAAGCCTCTCAAGCGCCAAGCCCTGGAGGCCATGATGGCACGCTGGCGTTCGGAGGAGGGTTCGATCACCAGCTGACTGGAAGGCTCGTGCGCCGTGCCACTGGGTTATCCTGTGCCGCGAAACGCCCGGGCTCTCCCGCCGTCCCATGCACTGGTGTGCTCCTCCTTGACCAGCGACTCTCAACAGGTCCTCCGTGACGTCTTCGGCCACGAGGCCTTTCGCCCACTGCAGCAAGACATCGTCGATTCGGTGGTGGCGGGTCAAGATGCCTTCGTGCTCATGCCCACGGGCGGCGGCAAGAGCCTCTGCTACCAGGTGCCTGCAGTGGTCAGAGAGGGCACGGCGATCATCGTCTCGCCCTTGTTGGCCCTGATGAAGGACCAGGTCGACGCCCTGCTCGAGCAGGGCGTGGCGGCCGCTGCCTACAACAGCAGCCTCGACGGGGCCGAGGCCCGATCCGTGCTGGCGCGTTTTCACAACGACGAACTCGACTTGCTCTACATCGCCCCCGAGCGGCTGGTGGGCGGCGATTTCCTTGAACGCCTGGGCACGGTGTCCCTGAGCCTCTTCGCCATTGACGAAGCCCACTGCGTCTCCCAATGGGGACACGACTTCAGGCCTGAGTACACCCGCCTGGGCCTGCTGCGAGAGCGTTTCCCCGACGTGCCCATGATGGCCCTGACCGCCACGGCCGACGAGGCCACCCGGCTCGACGTCATGGAGCAGCTGGGGTTGGGTGAGGCCGAACTCTTCGTGGGCGGCTTCGATCGGCCCAACATCTGCTACACGGTGACGGCCAAGAAGGGCGCCACGGGACAGCTGGCTCAGTTCACAGAGCGCCACCGGGGCGAGGCGGGCATCGTCTATTGCCTCAGCCGGCGGCGCACCGAAGAGGTGGCCGCCGATCTGCGCAACAACGGACACGCCGCCGCCTGTTACCACGCAGGGCTGACCTCTCGAGAGCGCCGCGATGTCCAGGACGGCTTCCTCTCCGGGCGCCTCGATGTGGTCTGCGCCACCGTGGCCTTCGGCATGGGCATCGACAAGGCGGACGTGCGCTACGTGGTGCACTACGACATGCCCCGGTCTGTCGAGGCCTACTATCAAGAGACGGGCAGGGCCGGTCGAGACGGCCTGCCCTCAGAGGCCTGGATGCTCTACGGCTCTGGCGACGTGGGCCGCATGCATCGCCTGATCGAACAGGGTGAGAACCCCGATCAGGTGCGCATGGAGCAGCAGAAGCTGTCGACCCTGGCCAGCTGGTGCGAGGCCACCACCTGCCGGCGCCAGGCCTTGCTCGGCCACTTCGGCGAGGAGGCGCCGGGCGAGTGCGGCAACTGCGACACCTGCCTGCAACCCGCGGAGACCTACGACGGCACCGTGGCGGCACAGAAGCTCATGTCATGCATCTGGCGCACGGGGCAGCGCTTCGGCGCCGGGCATGTGCTCGACGTGCTCATGGGCAGCAAGGCCAAGCGGGTGCTCGAGCTGGGCCACGATCGGCTGTCCACCTATGGCATCGGCGGCGATCAACCCCGAGACGAATGGGACGGCGTGCTGCGCCAGCTCATCCACCGGGGCTACGTGGTCAAAGACCTGGCCAACTGGTCGGTGCTGACCCTGACCAAGCGCTGCCAGGGTGTGCTGGCAGGTGAGCAGATCGTCGAGCTGACCCGGCCCCGCCCGTCGTTGGCAGAGCAGAGCGAAGACGAGAGCAGCAACGGCGGGCGTCGCCGGCGCAAGAGTCGCCGGGGCGGCGGCAAGGGTCGTCGCAAAGCGGCCGTCAGCGATGATCCCCTCGACGGTGAGGGCGCCGAGCTGTTCGAGGCCCTTCGTGATCTGCGCCGAGAGCTGTCCACCGCCCTGGGCAAACCGGCCTACGTGGTCTTTTCCGACGCCACCCTGCGCGACATGGCCCGCCGTCGGCCCGCCGACGAAGACGAGCTGCTGGCGGTGAAGGGCGTAGGCCCGAAGAAGATCGCCACCTACGGCGAGGCCTTCCTGGAGGTGATCAGCCAGGGAGGCACAGGGGCGAGCACTTCGTCCTCAGCGCCGGCGGTCGAAGAGGAGGTGGTCGAGCTCGAGTACGGGGACGAGCCACCGGATTATTTCTCCGGCTCCAGCTGATGCGCCAAGAGTTCCACTCAGCGCAGAGGGGCACCCAAGGGCCTCACTCTTGCTGTGTTCTGATGGAGTGGTCCCGGCGGCAGCGCGGGATCTAGTCGATCAAGGGCAGCACACCGCTGTGGGACGGGGCGTCAGACGTGAAGCGGCTCCACACCACCGGGCCCGTGGCGCTGGCCAGGGCTGAGCTGCCGTATTGCAAGCCGAAGGGCAGCCCGATGCAGGTGCCGCCGGCGCTGGAGACCGGTATGTGCGCCGAGGCTCCTTGAACGCTGGAGGTCCCAAACGTCCCGCCAGGGAAACCCGATGGGCCTGGCCAGAAGGCTCCACTGGAGGTGTCCATCGAGTGGACGAAGGTCGGCAGGAAAGTCACCGTCAGGGGTTGAGGAAAAGGTCCGGGGAAGACGTTCGATATCAGGTTGGGCACTCGAGCCGACCCGAAGGCCATGGTGGCGTCACCCATGAGTGCCGGGTCGAGTCCGAAAGACAGCTCAAGGAAGAGGGAGACCCAGGTCACCCGATAACGGACGGCCGGCCCTGGGCTGTTGTTCGACGACAAGAACCCGAGAGTGGGGACCAGCCCAGCGCTGGCGCTGCCGAGCGGGTCTTGATTGGCCAGGCCTGAGATCGGGTTGGGCACGCCGCCCGTGCCGCTGAGCGAGAGGCCCTGGTGCATGCCCACGTCGAAGCCGCCATTGATCGAGGAGCCACTGTGAGGCACTCCGGCGCCGACGGAGCCGTAGGTCCCTCCGCTGGCAGGGAGCAAGGCATCCTGGGTGGTGGGGTTGACCGCAATGCTGACGTACTCGTAGCTCACATTGGCCAGGAGCTGGGTGATCGAGGTCAGGCTGTTGTTGCTGGCCACCGTCTGGCTCTGCCACGTGCCCAGCTCGTTGTTGGACATGCCCCAGTATTGGTTCCCGAGGCTGCCGCCCCGACCGTTGGTGCGCCAGGTGTACCAGCTGTCGATGTCGTCGGCAGAGGTCAACGCTGAGGGACTCCAGCCAAACTGGATCACCCAGCAAAATCCGGTGGATGCGATGGGGAGTGTGGCTGCGGCCAAGGCGACCGTAGTGGCGGTTGCCGTGGTCGGTCCCCCAACGAAGCCGTGATTCGGAACCAGCAGAGCTGTGGAGCTGGGCAGGCCGCTGGCCGAAGGGAAGCCTACGATTGCGAAGCTCCCGGCACTCGGTCCGCCGAAGGGGACGAAGCCTGCAGAGTTGCCCAGGGGGAACGAGCCTGCCGTCCCGCAGCGGGGAAAGCTGAAGACCGACTGGGGCGAGAAGACGCCGATGCCGTCGAACTCGATGGTGGCCAGCAGGGGAAAGTCGAGCGCCAGGCCCGGGCTGGGCGGGCCCAGCACGCACAGGGACTCTCGAAACGCGGCCTGCCGATAGCCGAAGTCGCCGAGGACCGTGGTGGTGTTGCCGCGCAGGTCCTCTCCGTTGATGTGCAGGCCCAGGCCGTCGCCGCCGGGGAGGGAGGATCCGCCCGCTCCGATGCCTCCGTAAATCACATCCAGCCCGTTGTGGAAGATGTGAAAGTTGCTGCCGTTCTGGGCAGCTGCACCACAGGGAAGGGTGCAAACGATCAGTGCTGTCGCAGCCAGCACCCTTGAGAATTGGGTCTTCAAGGTCATACCTCAGTTCATTGGACAAGTCAGATAAGAGACACCTGGCCCGCCCTGATGACTCGCTCCCAATAGCGACTCATGGGCGGGTGGCACCAAGGCGACAGTGGCTGGTGACCCCAACGCTGCAGGTCCCCGGCCAGCCGCCATGGTGGCTGACCCCTGAAGCATACCACCGGATCGTGGGCTATCGGGTGGAGGTTGCTAGTCTGTCCGGCCATGAACGACCACGTCACCATCATCGGCGGAGGGTTGGCGGGCTGCGAAGCGGCCCGTGTGCTCTCGGCGGCCGGCATTCCTGTGCGCCTGATCGAGATGCGCCCCGTGCGCCAGACCGCCGCACACCGCACGGACGATCTGGCCGAGATCGTCTGCAGCAACTCCCTCGGCTCCATGGCCTTGCACACGGGAAAGGGCGTGTTGCTCCACGAAATGGAGTCCTTGGGCAGTCTGGTGGTGGCCGCGGCGAAGCAGAGCGCGGTACCCGCGGGCATGTCCCTGGCTCTTGACCGGGAGCGCTTCGGCCGCTGCATGACCGGCGCCATCTCGTCCCTGCCGGGGGTCGAACTGGTGCGGGAGGAGTGCGCCGCCGTGCCAGATCAGGGCCCTGTCATCGTGGCCAGTGGGCCGCTCACCAGCGACGCCCTGGGCGAGTCGATCGCTGCGCTCACCGGTCGAGACCGGCTGGCTTTCTTCGACGCCATCGCGCCCATCGTCAGCGCCGACTCCCTCGACATGGACGTGATCTTCGCCGCGAGCCGGTACGACCGGGGCGACCCCGACTTTCTCAACTGCCCTTTGACCGAAGAGCAGTACGAGGCCTTCATCGACGCCCTGCTCGCCGGGGAAAAGGTACCCGAGAAAGAGTTCGAGAAGACCGTCTGGTTTGAAGGCTGCATGCCTGTCGAGGTCATGGCCGAGCGTGGCCGGCAGACCCTGGCCTTCGGTCCCATGAAGCCTGTGGGCTTGGCTGACCCGCGCACGGGAGCGCGGCATCACGCGGTGGTGCAGCTGCGCCGAGAAGATCGCCACGGCCAGCTCTACAATCTGGTGGGCTTTCAGACCAAGCTCAAGTACGGCGAGCAGAAGCGGGTCTTCTCCATGATCCCCGGCTTGGAGGAGGCCGAGTTCGTGCGCCTGGGCAGCGTCCATCGCAACACGTTCATCTCGTCGCCCGCGCTGCTGGCTGCCGACCTGTCGTTGCACGCTCGGCCCGAGGTCTGGTTCGCCGGGCAGATCACCGGTGTCGAAGGCTACGCCGAGTCAGCGGCGGTGGGCATCATGGCCGGGCTGTCCGTGGCCTGTCGTCTGCAGGGGCGCGACTTCGAGCCGCCGCCACCGAGCACCATGTTGGGTGGGGCCCTGGCCTACCTACGCGACGCCGACGCCGAGCACTTTCAGCCCATGAACGTGAACTTCGGCTTGCTGCCTCCCCTGGCGACGAGAGTCAAAGGCAAGCGTCAGCGCCGAGATGCCCTGAGCCTGCGCGCCCGCGAAGACATGACCACCTGGATCGCCGAGCAGAGCTTCGCTGACTGGCTCGCGCCGAGGGCGTTGGCTGCGACCCCGGACTGAGGTCTGAGGCCGACAGATCGGTGAGGCGCGCAAGCTCTGATCTCTGGCCTGCGCCGCGCATGTGGGCGATGACGCAGCCGTCACCCGCAACGGGCCTGATCTCACGCCTGGGCGCGAGTGCGTGAGGCGTCAGTCAGGGCGTCGAGTGCGGGGCCCACGCCAGACAGCGTGCCGCCGCCCCGGCCCACCAGTCGTGCCGCCGCTTCGACCAGGGCCCAGGACCACAGGGCCGTGGTGGCACAGCGCACTCCCCACTTGCCGTAGTGCTTGCGGGCGAAGCGGATGCGGTCCCGATGGAGCTGATAGACCCTGTCTGCGGTGAGAGCCTCGCCGGGCCGACAGACCAGACGTACGGCAGAGAGCAGGTGCACCTCGTAGCCCGCCCGGCGCATGCGCCGGTACCAGTCGAGCACGTGATAGTGCCGAGCCAACGACGTGTCGAAGGGCCCCACGTCGTCGAGCACATCGCGCCGTAGAGCGAGCAGCCCTGCTGGCGCACAGTCGACGGCGGGGCCGCTCTCGTCATCCTGGTCGAGGGTGTGCAGGTGTCGGCGCCAGCGATTGTTGGGCATGAGTCGCGACAGGGCCGAGTGTTCGACGAGCAGGTGGCGCAGGGTGGGGAAGTGCGCAGACCCGGGCATGGGCTGCCCCTCTTCGTCGAGCAGTCCCACCGAAGCCACGCCGCACTCGGGATGCTGGCTGACATGGTCGATCAGCGCGTCCAGGCCCTGGCGGGTGGGGCGCATGCCCGCCCTGGCCAGCACGATCAGCGGCCCTTGGGCACGGGACAGGCCGATGTCCAAGGACCACGAAGGCCCGAGGTCAGCGGCGGTGCGCAGCAAGGTCACCGTGGGGTGTTGGTTCAGGATCAGCGTGGTGGTGCGGTCTTTTGAGTTGCGATCGACCACCAGCACCTGGGCCTGGCGCTCTCCGAGGGCTTCGGCGAGATCGTCGAGAAAGCGGGCCAGGTCGTCGCGCTGGTTGTTCACCGTGACCACCACGCTCAGTTCGGGCGGCCGCTCAAGGGGCGTTCCCGGATTCACCACGGTCACGCCAGCGGGCGCGTGGCCCTTTGTCTCGGCGGGGGGCAGGGTGTCCGGCGCGCCGGGCTGGCGCCGAGGTCGGCGTCGGGGTTGGTGGCCGATCCAGGCCGGCCGCGAGGGCGCTCCCGGGGAAACCCAGTCAGGGCAGCCCTCCTGGGTCGGACGCCGCTCAAAGGGCTCCATGGGTTCGTTGTTGTTCTGGTCGGCGACGTCCACCATGGGGGCATGGTAGTCGAGCCAGCGCTCGTGGACTGATGGCTTTCTGGGCGCGACTGGACAGAACAGCTGGGGGCGCCATCATGGAGCCATGAGTGATCTCGTGAGCAGCCCCTCGTCCTCTCATCACCGGGTCGGGGGCGTGGCGCTTCTGCTCTGGATTCTCTGCGCAGGTCTGGCGACCCAGGTTGCCCTGGCGCCTCCAGTCTTCGGGCAGCAAGCGCCCGACCGAGGAGAGCGGGGGGCGCCGGGAGAGCGGGGGGCGCCGGGAGAGCCGGTGGACCCAGGCGAGCCGGTGGACCCTCCCACACTCGTGCCGATGCCGTCGTTTCCCGTGGCCGCGCCCATGGTGGTTCAGCCTGCGGGGTTGGTGCCCAGGGCCGGTGGCCTGGGGGATGCAGACCACGGGAGCGACTTTGAGTTGCCCGACGGCCTGGTGGCCGAGCTGTGGTCTGAGTCTCCCCAGCTCTACAACCCCACGGCCATCGATGTGGACGCCCACGGCCGACTCTACGTGGCCGAGGCCGTGAACTATCGCAAGTGGGACGGACGCAACCCTGGGCTTGAACATCCAAAGGGTGATCGCATCGTCGTACTCGAAGACACAGACGGTGATGGTCGGGCGGACAGCTCTACGGTCTTTGCCCAGGATCTCGACCTCGTCTCGCCCCTGGGTGTGGCCGTGTTCGGCAATCAGGTGGTGGTGTCCTGTTCGCCCAACGTGTTCGTGTACACCGACGACAACGGCGATCTGGTCGCCGACCGTCGCGAGGTGCTGCTCACGGGTTTCGGCGGCTTCGACCACGACCACGGCGTGCACTCGGTGGTGGCGGGACCCGACGGCCGCTGGTATCTGGCCGCGGGCAATGCCGGCCCTCACATGGTCACGGACGCCGACGGCTGGCGCCTGCGCTCTGGCAGCCTCTACAACGGCGGCGGACCTGCGCTGGCAGACAACCGTCCCGGCCTGGTGAGCGATGACGGGCGGGCCTGGGTGGGCGGGCTGGTGCTCTCGTTCGACCCCGACGGCGGCGGGCTGGCGGTGCAGTCCCACAACTACCGCAACAACTATGAAGCCGCCCTCGACAGCTTCGGCAACGTGTATCTGGCCGACAACGACGACGACGGCAACGCCAGCTGCCGCACGTTGTGGTGCCTGCCCGGCGGCGACCACGGCTACTTCTCGGCGGACGGCTCCCGGTACTGGGGAGCGGATCGCAGGCCCGGGCAAGAGACGGTGAGCGCGCACTGGCACCAAGAGGATCCCGGGGTTGTCCCTGCGGGGGCGATCAACGGCGCGGGCGGGCCCACGGGCGTGGTGGTCTACGAGAGCGGACTGCTCTCCCCCTGGCTCGAAGGGCGAGTCCTCAACGCGGACGCAGGCGCCGGGGTGGTCTACGCCCACGTGCCCGACCGCAGCGGTTCTGGTGTGGCCCTGGCGCCGGGCATGTTGCTGCGGCCAAAGGCGGATGCCACGGGCAAACGAGCCGAGTGGTTCCGTCCCAGCGATGTGGCCATCGGTACAGACGGCGCGGTCTACGTGGCCGACTGGTTCGACCCGGGGGTGGGCGGCCATCAGGCTAGAGATCGTGAGGCCTACGGGCGCATCTTGCGCATCGTCCCCGAAGGCACGCATCCGAAGGCGCCGGCGATCGAGGTGGAGACGCTCCCCGGAGCCCTGGCGGCCCTGGCGTCGCCCGCAGTGAACGTGCGCGCTGCAGGGCGGGCGGCCCTGTTGGCCATGAACGGTCCGCGGGGTGAAGGCCTCTATGCAGCGACCCCCGTGGAGCGCGGCCTGGCCGAGTTGGTGAGCACCGCCGAGTTGCCCATCGCCGCCCGTGCGTTGTGGGTGATGGCTCGCCTGGGACTGCCCCTGGAGATGATGGTCCTCGACGACAACGTGGCCCTCGACCTGCGCGTCACCGCACTGCGGGCCTTGCGACCCGTGGTCCCCGACCCTCTGGCCTTGGTGGCCTTGTTGGTAGAGAACGAGTCCCCGGCGCTGCGGCGCGAGGCGGCGTTGGCTCTGGCAGACGAACCCCTCGAGCGCACGGCGCCGCTGTGGTTGTCCCTGGCCCGTCAGTACACGGTGGGGGATCGCTTCGCCCTGGCGGCGCTGGCGGTGGCGGCCCACGGCGACGAGTCCCTGCTCTACGAAGCCCTGCTCGCCGAGCGGCCTGACGTGGACGCACCGTGGAGCTCGCGCTTCGCTGAGTTGATCTGGTTGCTCCATCCTCCCGAGGCGGTGGCTGTGTTGGCGGCTCGGGCCATGAACGGTGAGTTGCCTGTGGGCTCTCGCCGTCGGGCCTTGGAGACCCTGGCGTTCATCCCTGCCCGCGCCGCGGCTGAGGCCATGGTCGACGCGGCCCTGGGCGGCCCGGAAGACCTGCGCCCTCTGGCAGCGTGGTGGGTGGAGCACCGGGACGCCAACGACTGGCGGGCCTACGACCTGGCCAGCCAGCTGCGCACCGACGGCCTGGCCAAGGCCGAGCAGCTCTACTCGTCGGGCCTGGTGAAGAGCGGCCTGGTCAACGTTGATGTGGACGTGACCGGAACCTCTCGGCTCTGGCTCGTTGCCACAGACGGGGGCAACGGCAACTCCTGCGACTGGGCCGATTGGGTCGAGCCCGTGTTCGAGACGTCCGCCGGCACCGTCGCCCTGAGCGCCCTGAGCCTGGACAAGGCCGAGGCGGCCTGGGGTTCGGTGCAGGTGGGCGCCAACTGCGAGGGCGGTCCCTTGTCCGTGGCCGGCGTGACCATGACGGACGGCCTGGGCACCCACGCCCACTCCGAGATCGCCGTGAGCGTGCCCCTGGGAGCGACCCGCTTTCGGTGTCGCGCAGGCCCGGACGACGGGGGCACGAGCCAAGGCAACGGCGCCACGTCCGTCGTGTTCGAGGTCTGGGCCGAGCGTCCACCGGATGACGCGCGCCTGGCAGCCCTGCTGGCGCTCGTGGACGACCGGGACGCCGACATCGACGATCGGGAAGAGGCCGCCGAAGAGCTGGCCCTTGACCCCCAGTGGGCCCTGGCCCTTGTCGAGCGGCGTGCCGACGGTCAGCTCTCTGATGAGCTGGTCGAGGTCATCACCGAAGCGATCTTTCGCAACCCGGATCTGGGCCTGCGAGCCTTGGCGGAGGGCGTCTTCGAGCGGCGCGGGGTCGATGGCCGTGTGCTCCCCCGTGTGTCAGAGTTGGCGATGTTGCAGGGCGATCCGGCGGCCGGGGCGCGGGTGTTCACCAGCGAGAGGGCCCAGTGCGCTGGCTGTCACGCCGTGGCTGGCTGGGGCAAGAGCATCGGCCCGGAGCTGACCACCATCGCCGAGAAGTACGAGACCGAGGCACTGCTCGACGCCATCGTCAACCCGAGCGCGGCCATCGCGTTTGGCTACGACACCTGGCTGTTGCGGCTGGCAGACGGTCGCACCTTGTCAGGTTTCATCCAGGCGGAAGGCGCAGCCCTGGTCTTGAAGGACACCCAGGGTCAGCGGCACGTCCTGGCCGCCGACGACGTGGTGGAGCGGCGCAAGCTGACCATGTCCACCATGCCCGCGGGAGTGTCCGCAGGACTGAAGCCCCAAGAGCTGGCCGACCTGGCGGCGTTCCTCCTCGATGACAGAGAACGGGCGCCTCAGTTCGGCGCCGAGGTGGTGCTCTTCGACGGCAGCGACCTGTCTGCCTGGACGCCGTACCTGCCGGACGAAGACGCAGACCCTCGGGACACCTGGTCGATCCACGGCGACGTCCTGCGCTGCGAGGGGCAGCCCATCGGTTATCTGCGCACATCGCAGCGCTTCACCAACTTCGAGCTGACCTTGCAGTGGCGCTTCGACCCTGCGGCGGGGCCGGGCAACTCCGGGGTGCTGTTGCGTCTGGTGAGCGAAGACAAGGTCTGGCCCCGGTCGATCGAGGCTCAGTTGCACCATCGCAACGCGGCGGACATCTGGAACATCGATGAGTACCCCATGCTCACCGACGAGGCGCGCACCACGGGACGACGCACGGTGAAGGCCCAGCCCTGCAACGAGCGGCCTCTCGGCGAGTGGAACGACTATCGCATCCGCCTCGATCGCGGCGAGCTGACCCTGGAGGTGAACGGTCAGGTGCAGAACCGGGCCAGCTGGTGCGAGGAGACGCCGGGCTCCATCGCCCTGCAATCCGAGGGCGCTGTGATCGAGTTTCGGGACGTGCGGCTGAGGCCCATCGAGAACTGAGCCCCGGGGTTGGCGGTTCTACGGGGGCGCGGCCCGAGCGCTTGTGGCAGCGGACAACGTGAGCAGGGTCACCTCTGGTTTCACACCGAAGCGCACCCGCGGCGCCTGCAAGCGTTCCATGCCCAGGCCCCGGCTGATGTAGAGCTGCTGCCCGTTGACCTCAGACAGTCCCCCGGCGCAGACACTGTTGGGCAGCCGGGAGAGCACGAGCAGGGGACCAAGGAACGGCAGGGCGATCTGCCCGCCGTGGGTGTGCCCCGCCACGGTGAGATCGATGTGGGACGTCTCGGGCAAGGTGAGCACCCAGCCCGGTCGATGGCAGAGCATGAGCCTGATCTCGTCGCTCGGTGGACGGTTGGCGAATCGCTCGACGATGGTGGGTGTGTACTGCCAGCCCTCGCGACTCAGATCGGCCCAGTCGGACATGCCTAGCAAGGCGACGTCTCGATCGCCGACGGAGAAGCGCACGACCTCGTCTTCGAGCAGACGAATGCCCGTGCCCTCCAGCAAACGGGGGACGCCCGCCTTGTAGTCCGCGTTGCCCATCACCGCCCACACGCCGCCGGGCGCATGCAGGGTTTTCAGTAGCGCGCGAAAGGCTGGCAGGTGCCTCTCGAACTCCTGGACCGGCCCCTGATACAGATCGCCGGGGACGAGAATGATGTCTGGTGATTCGGCCATGAGTCGGGCGACCGCGTCCCGCTCGAGATCGCCGATGGTCGTGGTCTGCATGTCCGCCAGCACGGCAACACGCAGGGGCCCGGTGCCACCGTGCCGGGGCGTCAGGGGCACGTCGACCTGCTCCAGGACCAGGTCGAAAGGAGTGATGAACCAGGCCTGGATGGCGATGGGGATCATCACCAGTCCCACGAGGGCCACCGCCAGCGCAGAGGGACTGACAGCACGACCTCGTGCCCGGCAGACCAGGGCTGCCACCGCACAGCAGGGCACCACGATGGCCAGATCGAGCCAGGCCAGCTGGGCACCTCCAAACCAGCTCAGGCGAAAGGGGATCAGGGCCAGCATCTGAGCGCCGTTGAGCAGCAGCAGCGCCCCGGCCACGGCACCGATACGGCCCATGTGCAGGGGGCCACGGCGGCAGAGCAAGCACAGGCTCACCGCCACATTGATCGCTGTGATCAGCGGGAAGGCGACAAGGTAGAAGGTCGTCATGGTGGGGCGGCAGCCTTTGTGAGTTGCGCGAAGAGAGGGGAACCTGAAGACGGGCCTGGGGTTGCGCCCTGCCTTGCGACGGGGAATCGTCAGCGAGTGATGGTGCGCTCCAGGGAGGCCCTGCCATGGGCTCAGAACACGCCGCTGGCCCTGTCCTAACAGCCTGTCCTTGGGATCTGTCTCCCAGCGGGGCAACATCTCCACCGTGAACGCCACTGTAGACTCTCGCGCTACCATGTCCCGACTGTGTCGCCGGGTGCTGCTGGTGTTGCTGCCCCTGGCCTTGGTCGTGGCCTGGCCGGTGTTTCAGCACCTGTCGGGTCTGGGGCTCGATGCGTCCACGGCCGTGCTGCTGGCTGGCGACGCGCGCACCAGCGAGGCCTACGAGAAGCTGACCCGCTACGTGGGCGATGACCTGCTGGTGGCTCTGCTGGTGGAGCACGACGACGTCTTCAGTGACGAAGGCGCGGCCCTGCTCTACGACATCGGTGATGCCCTCGAGGCGCTGCCTGCGGTCATCGATGTAAAGAGCTTGGCCCACTCTCAACGGCCGGTAGCGAGGGGGCTGAGCTTCGATCCCCGGGAGCTGTTCGGCACGGTGCCGTTCATCCCTCGCGAGTCGGTGAGCCCCGAACGTTGGTCCGAGCTGCGCGAGTTCACCCTGTCGTATCCCCTGGCCCGAGATGTGTTCGTCTCCCTCGACGGACAGCTGGCCGTGGTCATGTGTCAGGTCGAACGGCGGGACGCCTCGGTGAAGGCCGTCCTGGCGGTGATCAAGGACGTGGCCCAGCGCTTTTCGCCCCGGGCCCAGGGCATTCACCTGCTGGGCTTCCCGTTCGTCGAGGAGGAGGTCGCGGCTCAGGTGGGACAGGACACGATCTTCTTCGTGGTGGCCGCCGCCGCTCTCACCCTGCTGGTCTTGCTCGTCGCTTTTCGCTCGCCGTGGGTGCTGGCCACGCTGCTGTTGCTCGAGGCCATGGGCACGGGTCTGGTCTTCGTGTTGCTCGAGTGGAACGGCGCCACGCTCAATCTCTACACCGGCATCCTGGTGCCCTTGGTGGCGGGGGTGCAGCTCACCTTCTTGACGCACTTCTTCGTGGCTGCCCAGCAAGAGGCACGGCGGGGGACGTCGGCGGGGTGGGTGTTGAGCGCCGCGCTGGCAAGGGTCTGGCGCCCGTCCGCCATCGCCGCGGCCACCACCATCGTGGGCCTGGCCTCTCTGGCGACGTGCGACGTGGGCCTGGTGCGTCAGTTCGGGGAGGTGGGTGGACAGGCCGTGGCGCTGGTGTTGCTGGTGAGCTTCTGTCCTCCGTGGCTTGCGTCCCGCCTGTGGTCCTCGGGCGCGGGTGGCGCGGACAGTGCGGGCCACGGGCTGGCAGAGGCCCCCAGCCTGGCTGGCGATGGCGCGAGCGCCAGTGCTCCCATGATGCGCTGGCTGGCCTGGCTCAGTGGCCACCGGGCCGCCATCCTGGTGCTGACCCTGGCCCTCATGGGCCTGGCCATTCCTGGGGTGCTGAGCCTGCGTACCGACGTACGGGCGGTGGAGTACCTGGCCGAAGAGAGCCCCTCCCGCCAGGCCCTGAGCCTCATCGATCAACGTCTGGGGGGCATGAACTTCTTCGGTCTGGCGGTGGACACGGGCAGACCCCGGGGACTGCACAGTCGCGAGGCGCTCGAGTTCCTTGAAGAGCTCCGTGGGTTCGGCGAGGCGCAACCCGCGGTGACCCACGTGTACGCCTTCTCCCAGATCTTCTCCCTGCTGAACCAGGTCTGGGACAACGACGCGCCGGCCTCGTTGCGGCTGCCCGAGAGCAACATGAGGCTGGCCCTGTTCAGCGTGGCCGTCTCCACCTTTCGCTTGCCGCTCCAGTCATTGCTGACAGATGAAGAGTCTCAGGTGGCCCGGGTGATCGTGCGCAGCCACGACCTGGGCGCGGCGGAGTATCTGGCCCTGATCGATCGCTTTCAGCAGTTCGCCACAGAGTCCTTGCCCGCGGGCATGTCACTCTCGCTGGAGGCCGGTGTGCACAGCCTGCTCGCCGCCGATCGGCGCATGGTGGGCAGCCTGGTGAAGAGCCTGGTGTCCTGCCTGGTGGCGGTGGCTCTTACGCTCATCGTCTTGCTGCGTTCGTGGCGGCTGGGCTGCGCCGTGTTGGTGGTCAACGTGCTGCCCTTGGCTACGATCCTGGCGGTCATGGGCTTCAGCGGACTGCCCCTGAACTCGGTCACGGTGATGGTCTCGGCCGTGGCCCTGGGCGTGGCGGTCGATGACGCCATCCACGTGGTGGCCGCCCTGGCGGCCGAGTTCCGACGTCTGGCAACAGAAGACAAGCGGGCCGCTCGCACCCTCACCGACGCAGAAGCCCGGGCCCGCCGCGACGCCGTGGTGGCCGCGGTCTACTCGGTCAAGCTGCGACCGGTGGCGGCCACGTCGGCGATTCTCACCGGTGGTTTCCTGCTCTTCTTGTTCAGCAGCTTCCCCCCGGTGGCTGACTTCGGTCTGCTGGCTGCCCTGGGCCTGGCCGTGGCTTTGGGGACCGTGTTGGTGGTGCTGCCGGTACTGCTGCCCCGACGCTGACGCCCTTTCGGCTCGTCTGCTCGGCCTGCTCTGCTCTGTCTGCTCGGTACGGTCCGTACCGTGGGGGCGGTCATCTCCGCTGGCCAGGGCCCGCTCGGCAGCCGAGGGGTGATGTGGCCCAGCTGCTCTGCTACACCTGGGCCCATGTGCTCCATCCTGGCCATCCTCGAGATCGACGGCGACGTGGCGTCCCTGCGCAAGCGCGCCCTGCAGATGTCCGCCACCATGCGCCACCGGGGTCCCGACTGGAGCGGTCTCTGGCTGGGTGAGCGCGCGCTGCTGGCCCACGAACGTCTGGCCATCGTCGACCCGGGCACAGGCGCCCAGCCGCTGTTGCATACGTCCAGAGACATGGCCTTGGCGGTCAACGGTGAGATCTACAACCACCGTGGCCTCAGCGCCGGACTGAGCGCTCCGTACACGTTCGCCACGGCCAGCGACTGCGAGGTGCTGCTGCCCCTGTTCGAGCAACGGGGGCCGGGCTTCTTGAACGATCTGAACGGCATCTTCGCCTTCGTGCTCTGCGATCAGGAGCGCGGCCAGTGGTTCATCGCCCGGGATCCCATGGGTGTGATCCCTCTCTACACGGGGCGGGACGCAGAGGGGCGGCTGTACGTGGCCTCTGAGCTGAAGGCGTTGATCGAGCACTGCGTCACCCTCGACGAGTTTCCCCCGGGTCATTACCAGACCTCCGCCGACGAGCAGCCCGTGCGCTACTACGAGCCGGCCTGGCGCGACGTGGCGGTCACCCGGGGCGTGCCCCTCGACCTCGACCTGCTGCGGGGCTCTTTCGAGGCCGCGGTGCACAGCCAGCTCATGTGCGATGTGCCCTACGGCGTCTTGCTCTCAGGGGGGCTCGACTCGTCCCTGGTCGCCGCCATCGCCGCCCGGTACGCGGCCCATCGCATCGAACAGGACGACGAAGGCGCGGCCTGGTGGCCCAGGTTGCACTCGTTCGCCATTGGCCTGGAGGGCTCGCCCGACCTGGCCGCGGCGCGAGCGGTGGCGGACGCGATCGACTGCGTGCACCACGAGCTGATCTACACCGTGCAAGAGGGGATCGATGCCCTGTCCGAGGTCATTCGTCACATCGAGACCTTCGACGTCACCACGGTGCGGGCCAGCACGCCCATGTTTCTGCTGGCCCGCCACATCAAGGCCAACGGCGTGAAGATGGTGCTCTCGGGAGAGGGCAGCGACGAGATCTTCGGGGGCTATCTCTACTTTCACAAGGCGCCGGACAGCGAGGCGTTTCACGACGAGACCGTGGACAAGCTCGACTCGCTGCATCGCTTTGACTGCCTGCGAGCGAACAAGTCCATGGCGGCCTGGGGCGTGGAGGCGCGGGTGCCCTTTCTCGATCGCGACTTCCTCGATGTGGCCATGTCCTTCGACCCGGTGCACAAGATGGTCAGCGAGGGGCGCATGGAGAAGCACGCCCTGCGCGAGGCCTTCACCGGGCTGATCCCGGACGAGGTCCTCTGGCGCCAGAAGGAGCAGTTCTCTGACGGTGTGGGCTACGGCTGGATCGACTCGCTGAAGGCACACGCCGAGGCAGAGTTGAGCGACGAGCTCTGGGCGCAAGCGGGGGATCGCTTCCCCCAGAACACACCGGCGACGAAAGAGGCTTACCTGTACCGGGCTCTCTTTGAGGAGCACTTCCCCGGCGCACAGGCTGCTGCGCTTGTGCCGGGAGGGCCGTCCATCGCCTGTTCGACGCCCGCCGCCATGGCCTGGGACGCAAGTTTTGCCGCGGCCGCCGACCCGTCAGGCCGGGCCATGAAGGGCGTGCACTCGGACGCCTACAAGCCCGACCGCTGACGCAGCTCGGCCACGGACACGGTGGTGGTCTCGCCTGAGACGATGGTGACGAAGAACTCGGCGGTGCCAGCGTCGGCGGTCTCTGCTCGAATCAGATAGGTGCCCGGTGGCAGGGGCACCCGGGTGGGGCTCTCGTCATTGTCCCCCCGATGATTGGGCACCCGGCGGACTCGCTGCCCGCTGCGGGTGAGGACCTGATAGCCCAGGTGGGGGTAGTAGAAGAGTCCGCCATCATCGACCGTTTGGGTGTCGGTGAAGACCACGAGATGACCGTTGGTGACGGTGGGTGTTCGCGAGGCTGCGCCTGCGCCTGCCTGGACCGAGGCGATGACCCTGTTGCCCACGAAGTGCCCCATGACCACCTGTTGGCCAGGCTCAGTCAGCGCCCAGTCGACGAACTCGTGGACTTCTGCATGGCCCTTGTTCCAGAGCAGGTAGAGGGGGCGGGTGATGGGGTAGTCGAAGTTGGTCACCGTGGGCGCCTGCCCCTCCACGGCGATCGGGTGTACATCGGATGCGCCAGCCAGGAAGGCGAAGCTGATCTGCCCGATGGCGCCGGGCGTCTGGGACACCCGGGTGATGATCTCCGGATCGGGGCGCACCACCTGGCAGCCGCCGTACTCCGTCGATCCCAGGACGGCAGAACGAAAGACGTAGTGAGTCGCTGACTCAGGGCCCACCACGAACGGCACGATGGCCAGGTCTTGTCCGCCGACCTGGGACCAGTTGTCGATGACGCCGCCGAAGATGCCTTTCAGCTGGGCAAGGGAGAGATCGTTCACCGGATTGTCTGGATGAACCACGATGGCGATGGCGTCCCTGCCGATCTCGACGGCGGACACCCCCGCGGCCAAGACCTGGGCGGTGGGTGGGCGCGCCACTCCCGCGAGGTCTGCTTCGCCTGCGAGCAGCGCGGCCTCGCCCCCGGAGCTTTCAGGGGCTGTGTCGAGTGAGAAGGACGCGGCGGAGTAGGTCTGCGCGGCGCTGCGCATGAAGTGAGCGATGGTGGACGAGCCCACGTAGCGCAGGTGGGCCCGTCGGTCGGCGTCGTGTCCGGGTGCAGCGCAGGCGCTGAGCAGTGCGAGGAGCAGGCCAGCCAAGCAGCGCCTGGGCGAGCCAGAGATTGGTGATCGAGTACCCATCTGGTCCTCAGAACTTGATGTTGAGGTCTGCCCTCAGGCGCCACTGGTGATTGCGCTCTGTGGCGGCGGTAGGGATGCCGGTCTTTCGCGTGGTGACCAGGCCCCAGAGGTGCAGCTGGACGTCTCGCCGGACCTGATATTGCCAGCCAGCGAGGTGGCCCCGAAAGTGGCTCATGCGCAAGAAGTCGTCCTGGGCAAAGGGCGTGAGCACCGCGTCCTGTTCGATGTCCTGGTACTGGTAGTAGACGCGCCAGTCGTCCTGGTCGCGGGTCTGGCCATAGGCGGTTCCCACCGCCCAGCCCGTGCCCAGGGGGCCCTTCGCCCGGGTGTTGGAGACGTACTCGCCAGAGAAGGTGAGCGGCCTCTCCAGCCCGGTGTGGGTCACGGTCACGAGGGGATTGACCAGGGAGAAGCGGCTGGCGAAGTCACCATTGGCTGCCAGGGCGTTGCCGCCGTTGTCCCCTACCACCGCTGCGCTGCCATCGGGCGACAGATGGCTGTAGCGGCTGTAGCCCAGGGCCGTGGTCAGGTCCCATGCGGGAGCGAGGGATGTCTGGCCGGAGACCTGAGCCACGAAGGCGCTGGCCTCGTCGCCAGCGTTCTGCTCCAGGATGATGTACTCACCGGCCACGAAGTCGAGGCGCTGGAAGCCGGCGGTGTCCGCTGCCCGATAGCCCATGGCCACGCCTTCGGGCTGCACGTCTGCGTCCCAGACCAGCTCGCCGTAGACCGGGTTCGATCGGAAGGGGTGGGCGAACTTGCCCGCACGGATCCACAGCTGGGGTTGGCTGAGCGGGTGGTAGTCGAGGTAAGCCCTGTCGATGCTGACCTCGTTGCTGTCGAACACGGTACCCAGGGTCTGGTGGGTCGAGTTGGGGTCTCTTCTGTCGCCGGTGACCAGGCGCAGGCCCACTTCGAACTCTTCATTGACTGCGACGTTGGCGCCCACACGCAGGCGCATGCGCTCGCGGTTGCGCGCGGGGGCGTTGTCCCGAGAGGTGTCGGTCTCGTGGCGTAGGCGTAGGTCACCGTAGACGTTCAGGCTCTCGACCACCTGGGCCAGAGAACCCAGCAGGCGGTCCTGCTCGTCGGCTCGGAGCGTGAGCCTCTGCAGGTCTGCGGCGAGGGCGCGGTGTGGTGCGGCCCGCTCCTGTTCGAGGGCTCCCACAAGGTCAGCCAGGGCCTCTCGCAGATCGGGAGAGAGGCTGGTGTCCCGGGCCAGGGCTTCGGCTACCCGGCGCAGGGCCTCGCTCGTTTCGTCGCTGGTGTCTGAAGTTGTCGTTGGCTGAGGGGCGGGTGTTTGAGCCCTCAGGCTCGGCACCACAGGACTGAGCGCGCAGCACATCAACGCGAGCGGCAGGCCTCTGCGGAGGTCCACTCAGAGTTCGCCGAGGTACTTCGGCAGCATGGCTCGCCAGGTGGGCCAGTCGTGGTCGTAGTCTTCGCCCCATGGGTCGACCCGGTTGGGGATGCCCTTCTGCCCGAGCAGGGCGGCCATCTTCCAGTCTTGCTCAGGGTCTTCGTACCGCCCGCCGCCGTGGGCCATGACCACCTCGCGGGTGCGCAGGGTGTTGAGCAGGGGGCCGTCTTCGAGACCGGGTAGGAAACGCAACGGCGAGGCCAGGTGAAACTCGGGGCTCGGGCCATGGAGATTCTTCATGAATCGCTCCACGTCGTAGCTGCCGCTCATGCAGATGGCCTTGGAGAACGCGTCCGGGAAGCGGCAGACCATGGACAGGGCGTTGAACCCGCCGATGGAGGCGCCCGCGGTGACGATGCTGATGTCCGGGTCGTCACAGTCGTTGCGAATGGCAGGGACCACCTCGTGGCGCACGTACTGCTGAAAGCCGTCGAGCAGCAGGGCCTTGCTCTGCCCGGAAACCTCTTGGTCGCTCCAGTCGCGAGCGGCCACGGAGTCGATGGAGTAGACCTTGACGGCGCCGCCGGAGATCAGGGGCTCAAGCACCTTGATCATCAGCATGCGCTCGATCTCTTCGGCGTCACCTCCAGCGGTGGGGAAGACCAGCACGGGCGTGCCGAAGTGTCCCCAGCGCACCATGAGCATCTCTTCGCCCGTGCGCTGGGAGTGCCAGCGGCTGGTCATCTTCTGATCGGTGGTCACTCACACTCTCCGGTGTTTGCAGGCTGAGGCAGGTGGGACGGGCTTCAGCGGGGGCTCGGCGCGGCGTTGTCCGCGCGCCAGTCTTGGATGCGCTGCCAGAAGAGCTCGGTGAACTCGTCGAATTCGTGTTCGGGGAACAGCGAGATGACCTTCTGCCGCACCGCTTCGTGGGCGTCGTCCGTGGCGAAGTAGTCCCAGGCCACCTCGTCGATGTGGCTCAGGTGCTCGGCGCAGAAGGCCTCGAAGCGCTCGGTTTCGAAGCGCTCGTTGGCGATGGCCGCGTAGGCGCCCAGCCGTTCGGCAAGGGACGCTCCCTCGGTCTCTCGGGCTGCCGCGAAGAAGGGCTCCCAGTCGACGTGCAGGCGCATGGGCCGTTTGGTGGCGGCACAGAAGATCGACCACTTGAGCTTGGCGATGACCAACCAGGGGAAGTGGTAGTGCAGCGAGGTGACCTGGCTGTCCGGGCAGGCGTTGGCGAAGTCGATGGGTTGCCACACCCCGCTGCCGTCTCGCAGGGCCTCGCAGGAATTGAAGTCCCAACCGAAGAACGCGTTGATGGTCAGGGTCATCTGCCGCAGGGTGTTCAGGTCGTCGTCGGTGGCGCCCAGGGGGTCTGTGCTGTAGCGGTCGTGCAGGGGCGCGTCAGGCTTGTAGTTGACGCAACGGAGCTGGGGCCCCACGCCGATGCAACGGGCGAACAGATCGAAGTCGGGGACGGACTTCTGCAGATGCATGACCATGCGTCCGCTGAGCTCGTAGGCGCTGCGCAGCTGCTCTTCGTTGTCGATGCGCGAGACGCCCTTCCATGCGCCGCCGTCGTAGGGCTTCATGAACATGGGGTAGCCGATCTGCTCGCCAACCGAGCCCAGGTCGAACAGCCGGGCGTAGCGCTGCAGGGTCGGCTCAAGGTCGTCGCTGTGCTCGTACTCTTTGGGCGGGACCATCCATGTGTCGGGCACGGGCAGGCCGAGCCGGATCATGGCGCAGTACGTGGTCTGCTTCTCCATGGACTGCAGGGTCCAGGGGTTGTTCAGCACGTAGACGCCGTCCATGAGCACGGCCTTTTTCAGCCGCTCTCGGCGGGTGTGATACCAGTGGGTCACCCGATCGAGGATCACGTCGTAGGGTGTGGTGGCCTTGAGATCGAAGGGCTCGATGGCCATGCGCTCGACGGTGAGCTTGACCCTGTCGCCACCCACATCGAGCACGGGATCGAGCTGGGCGAAGATCGCCTCGAAGCAGCGAGGCCAGCAGAGGTCGGCCCCCAGGGACAGGCCGATTCGGCGGGTGATGTCTGCCACGACAAGGCTCCGTGAAGATACGTTGAAGAGGTGCCCATGATGACCCATGGGCGTAGCGGGTGAAAGGGGGCTGCCGCCGTTCTGCTCAGTCGTAGACCAACCAGAGCGGGCCGGGGAACAACCAGGACAATCCTTCGCGCAGACGGTCTCGCCAGTTCTCCCAGTTGTGCCCGTCATGGGACTCGACGTAGCGCACGGACATGCCCGTGGACTGCAGCACGGGCACCAGGGAGCGGTTCTCGTAGATCAGTGATTCGAACACGCCGCAGCTGACGAAGACCTGCTCAGAGCAGCGCACGGGTTCGCGGCGAAAGTCGTTGATGAAGTCGACCACGGGGGCAAAGACCTCGCCGCGGTTGCTGGGGCCGATGTCGGTGAAGGCAAAGGACCCGGACTGCAGCAGCAGCTTACCGAAGAGGCCTGGGCGGCGGCAGGCGGTGGACAGGGCGGCCACAGCGCCGAAGCTGGCGCCCATCAAGGCTCTGGCATCCGGGCGCTGGACGATGGGGTAGCGGCGCTCCAGGGCGGGCAGCAGCTCTTCGGCGATATGAATGGCCTGGCGAGGGTCGCCGGCGTACTCCACCAGGCGGTCCTTCGGGTCGGTCATGGCCACCACGATCGGTGGGATCTCGAGGCGATGGATCAGGTTGTCCAGGACGACCTTGAGCTGGCTGAAGCGCACGTAGTCCGAGCCGTCGTGGGCCACCAGCAGGGGATAGCGGCCGAACTCCCGGTGGGCGGCGGGGAGGTAGACGGTGATCTGGCGATCGTCTCCGTAGGCCTCGCTGTGCAGCTTGGTCCGTTCGAGCTTGCCCTTCTTCGCGGCAGGGTCCGGGTCGCTCCATTCGGGGTCTTCGTAGCCCGCGGATGTGGCCACGGAATTGGCCCCGAACGGGTCGTGGGCCAACTGGGGATTGAGCGGGTCTCGGAGCAGCTGTCGCCCTGCGTCGGTCTCGACCAGGAACTTGTACTCGACCCTGGAGGCACGGGGCAGCTGGGTGACCACCGTGTACCAGAGGTCGGTGTTCTCGATGCGCTCGAGGGGCACCTCTGAGGGCAGGCTGAAGATCCAGTGCATGAGCTGCACGGCCTTGGCTTCGCCGCGCCAGACAAACGTGAGCCGATCGCCTTCAACCAGGGGCATGGAGCGGCCGTTGAGAAACTCGTCGACCCCGGCCGGGTTGACGGTGTCGCTGGTCGTGAAGGCTTCGATGGCCAGGGTCACGAGGTGCTCCATTCGGTCACGGTGCCATCGATGTTCAGGCGCTGGGTCTGTCCGCCACTCCTCCAGCGTTGGCCATCCCAGTCGGCCCTTGCGTCATTGTCGAGGGCCAGGCACAGCGCCGGTTTCATGCGCCGGGCCAGGATCGACACGCGCATCTCGTCGTCGAGCAGCAGCCGTTGGCTGGCGTGGGGCAGGGCCACCACGTCGGGGGCCAGGCCCAGCCCCGACTCGAGCACCTCGGCGTGTCCTCTGCCTTGGGGCGGGCGATCGTGAAAAGCGACCACCCGTGTGGTGAAGGCCATGGCTCCAGCGGACCAGGCCAGGACGGGCAGCGGGCTCTCAGCCTCGGTGACCAGCTGGGCCAGGCCGAAGAGCCGTAGTCGGTTCAAGAGCACCACCACGTGCCCACCGGCCACGAGCAGGGCGCCGCAGTCGGACAGCTCATGAGCGACCTGTTGCTTGGCCTCGATGACCGCTTCTCGCTCGTCGGGTTTCCATTCGTCGGCGAACTCGTCGCGCAACGCGTCGAGCCTCAGCAGGTGGTTGTGATCGAGCTCGCGCACCGCGGCCATGGCCTCCTCGAAGACCTCTTTCACCATGTGGGCGCTGCGCTCGCTGAGCCGCTCCAGCACCAGCCATTCGTCTTTGTCATGGCCGCTGGTTTCCAGCACTTCGCAGGCGCCGTCCATGGCGTGATCGAGGCGTCGTCGGTAGAGCGCCTGGAGTTGCCGGGAGTGATCGTGGCGCAAGCGCAAGCCGGCGAAGAGGTCGGGGTCGTCCCGGAAGATCTTTTCACCTCTGGCGAAGAGTGAGAGGTTGCGCACGGGATGGTCGAGCAGGGAGACGATGTCTTCGTCTTCGGCCTCGCGACTCTCACGGCCCGCTGTGATCAGGGCGACGGGGGTGTCTGGCGAGAGCTCGCTCACGTCCGCCAGGGTCTGGGCCAGGGTGGGCTGCTCGTCTTGAGGGCCCAACAAGATGATCTGTGACACCGCGCTCAGCCCGCCACGAGTTGTATGTCGGTGCCGACCTGGTCGGCGATGGAGAGGCAGGTGTCCAGGTCAGGGTGGCGCACGATGAGATAGCCGTCCGAGAGCAGGGTCTGCTTCCAGTTGCGTCGATGGGCGCCCACGGGCAGCAGGTTGATCTCGCTGATGTGCTGGCCGTAGCGAGAGAGCAGCTGGTGCAGGCCGTCGATGCGTTGGATGCGCCCCTCGCCCATGGCCCGTTTGCAGATCACGGCGGCGTTGTCGAGACGCCGGATGGGTTGGCTGAAGCGGCCGTGGCAGACGGCCTCGGCCCAGCCCTCGAAGCAGTCGATGTGCGCCGAGAGGTTCATGATCGCCACGGAGCGGGCGCCGGGGGCCCGGGCGCCGATCTCGCCGAAGACCGCCTCGCCGCTGGGGGTCAAGAACCACTCCATGTGGGTGTAGCCTTCGGTGTAGCCGAGGGCCTTGATCACCGCCTTGCCCAGGGCCACGCCGGGAGCGAGCTTCTGCGCGTCGGGGTCGCGCAGGGACACGGTCTGGGGGGAGATCCACTGCACCGTGCGGGCGATGAGCGGCTGGGGGCGATACCAGCTCACGTTGTAGAAGGCGATCTCGCCTCCGGCACAGATCGTGTCGAAGGTGAACTCTTCGCCCTCGATGAACTCTTCGATGCTGACGACTTTCGTTCCGGCGTTGTCGGCGATGGCCAGCTCAAGCCCTGCGTCGTCATCACATCGATGGGTGTGGGCCGAGCCGGCGCCGTCGATGGGCTTGACGATGAGCGGATAGCCGATGCGCTCGGCGGCGGCGCGGATCTCGTCAGGCGTCGAACCGCTCTCGTGCCGTGGCGTGCGCAGGCCCGCTTCGTCGAGCACCCGCTTCATGGCCTCTTTGTCCCGAAAGGGCACGGTCTGCGCGACGGTCATCCCCGGAGCGCCCAGCGCCTCTCGCAGTCGGGCCGCCAAGACCATCAAGGGTTCCCAGAGCGATTCGACGCGATCGATGGTGGTGCCCGTGGCCGCCACCTCGCGGGTGACCCGCTCGACCACGTCGTCCTCGTCCCACATGGAGGGCACGGAGAGGTAGGCGCTGAGGGCCTCCCGGCAGATCCCAGGCAAGGTGGCTCCCGGCTGCTCGCCCACGCCGAAGACCCGGGCGCCCACCGCGGCCAGGCCGCGAGCGAAGGAGGACATCTCATCTGGGAAACCTGGCGACAGCAGCAGCACGTTCATCAGGAGGGTTCCACTTCGACGTGAACAAGGGAGATCAGCCTTTGCAGGCCTTTGCGAACGACCTCGGTGTCCGGGTGGCGCAGGATGGCGAAGCCGTCGCCTTCATAGGTCTTCGCGCTTGTCTTGCCAGGGCGGGGCAGGGAGGTCTGTACCACCAGGGAGCCCAGCTCTCTCTGGGCGGCGTCGAGCCCGTGGATGGCCTTGATCTTGCCGCTGCCTTGTCCACGAAAGTACGCGGCGCCTGCTGCGTAGGGTCGCTGTGGCGCCTCGAACGCGTCGAGCACCACCAGCCGGGCCCAGGCCGCGTACATGTCCGTGTCGTGGGCCCAGCTCATGAGCGAGACGAACTGCGCGCCTGGCGGGCGGGCGCCCACCTCCGAGATGGCCGCGCTGCCGTCGGGCAGGCGGAACCACTCCATGTGGGCCAGCCCGGTGTCCATGCCCAGGGCTTTCAGGGCTGCGGGGCCGATGCGCCGGATGTCCTCGTATGCGGGCACGTCGATGGTGCGAGGCAGCAGCACGCACCATTGAATCCAGGGGTTCTCGAGCACGGTGAGCGGCGTGGGGCTGTAGTCGCTCACGCTGCTCCACAAGACCTGCCCGTTGACACAGACCGAGTCGTAACTGTGCTCCCGCCCGGTGAGGAACTGCTCGACCAGCACGGGGCTGGCCGGGCTAGGGCGCAGAGCCGCCAGGGCTTGGGTCAGCTGGCCCATGCCGTTGATGCGAAACGTGCCCATGGCGCCCGCGCCGTCCGGTGGCTTGATCACCACCGGCAGGCCGATGCGCGACACCGCCTCGGTGACTTCTGCCACGCTCTTGCCCAGCAGCGATTGGGCGCAGGGCAGCCCCGCGGCCCGCAGCCGATCTTTCATCACCGACTTGTCGCGGAAGTTCGTGGCTGTGGTGGGAGACATGCCCGGCAGTCCAAGACGCTGGCGAGCGATGGCCAGGGGCTCTTGCAGCTGCTCCAGAACGCCCAGCAGGCGCTCCGGCGCCGGGTAGCGCCGGGCCAGCCGTTGGACGGCCTTCACCAGGTGGTCTGCGTCGAGGGGGTCGGCCACCTGCTCGTAGGCGTCGGCGAGCTGACGAATGTCCTCGGGGAAGCGCTCGATCGGGTCCCGGGAAACGATGCTCACGGCCACGTCCGGGAGGGCCAGGACGGCGCGTAGGAAGCGCACCGAGGTCTCGAAAACGAAGGGTACGACGAAGGCGACGTGTCGCAAGGGAGCGGGGGCCGAAGAGGGGAGTGATCGCCCAGGATACTCACGGCCGCGCCTCGCCTCCAGAGCATGAGACGGGGAGTCTGCAGCTTGGTAGAATGCCGCCCCTCGGGGCAGGGCTCAGCTGGCGTCAGACACGTCGGGATCCCTCCTCCCCCCTCACGATCCCACACGCCATGGACCCGCTCCGGATCTGCATCGCTTCCTCCGAAGTGGCCCCCCTGGCGAAGACCGGCGGCTTGGCAGACGTGAGCGCCGCCCTGGCCGCCGAGCTGCACCGCCGAGGCCACGACGTGCGCCTGGTCATGCCCCTGTATCGGCGGCTGCGCGAGCAAGGGCGGGTGCTGACCCCGGTCGCAGGTCTGCAAGAGATCGAGCTGAGCCTGGGGCCTCGCAGTGGCCATGTCTCCGTGTTCTCCACACCCTTGCCGGGCAGCGAGCTGCAGGTGTGGTGCATCGATTGCCCCGAGCTGTACGACCGGGACGACATCTACACCGCTGACGAAGACGAGCACCTGCGTTTCGCCGTCCTGGCTCGAGCCACCCTGGCGGCCTGCCAAGAATCGAACTGGGCGCCAGATATCGTTCATGCCAATGACTGGCACGTGGGCCTGCTGCCGCTCTACCTGCGCCAGCTGGCGTCCTGGGAGCAGCTGTTCGCCCACACCCGCAGCCTGATCACGATTCACAACATCGGCTACCAGGGGATCTTCGAGGCCAAGGTGGTGGACGACCTGGGCCTGGGCGACGCCACGAACATGCTCGACCAGGACGACCTGGCGGCGGGCCGGGTGAACTTCTTGCGCACCGGGCTGCGCTGGGCCGACGCCATCACCACGGTGTCCTCCACCTACGCTCGTGAGATTCAGTCGGCCGAGCAGGGCATGGGTCTCGACGGTCTGCTGCGCGAGCGCAGCGATCGCTTGATCGGCATCGTCAACGGGGTCGACTACGCCGAGTGGAGCCCGGAGGTCGACCCGCTGATCCCTCAGCACTATTCGGCGAAGACGATCGACGACAAGCACATCGACACCTTGGCCTTGTTGGCCTCGGCGCACCTGCCGCCCCCCGGGGCCGCGCCGGTCTACGGCATCGTCTCTCGCATGGCCTGGCAGAAGGGCTTTGATCTGCTCTTCGAGACCTTGCCGGCCATGCTGGCGAATCACGACGCACGGCTGGTCGTGCTGGGCAGCGGCGAGCGCAAGTACGTCGACTTCTTCAAGGCGCTGCAGCGCAGCCTGCCCCAGAAGGTGGCCTACATCGATGGCTATAACGAAGAGATGGCCCACCTGATCGAAGCGGGCGCAGACGTCTTCTTGATGCCCAGCCGTTACGAACCCTGCGGCCTCAACCAGATGTACAGCCTGCGCTACGGCACCGTGCCCATCGTGCGCAAGACCGGCGGATTGGCCGATACCGTCTCGTTGTTCGACCCCGCGACAGGCGAGGGCACGGGCATCGTCTTCGAGCACCTCAACGACGATGGCATGGCCTGGGCGCTGCAGACGAGCCTCTCGCTGTTTTCACGAAAGGACCTCTGGCGCCGCTGCCAGCTCAATGGCATGGCCCAGGATTTCAGCTGGCAGGTGAGCGGCGACGTGTATGAAGAGTTGTACCGGCGCTTGTTGGTGTCGGCAGGGGTGGCCTGACCTTGGCCGCCCGCGAATCCCAGGAGCGGTAGACCATGCATGTGATCTTCGTAGAGCCCGCGTTTCCCTACAACCAGCGGGAGTTCGTGCGGGGCTTGGCTGAAGTCGGCGCCCAGGTGACGGGCATCGGCGAGCGTCCCGTCGAGTTCTTGGACGACGAGCTGAAGAGCTGGCTCTCCGGCTACGAGCAGGTGTCCTCGGTGGTGAACGAGGAGGCGCTGCAAGCTGCGGTGCGCAAGGTGCAATCGCGGGGTTGGGTCGATCTCATCGAGGGCACGGTCGAGGCCCACATCATGTCGATCGCCCGGGCCCGCGAGGCCACGGGCATCCCCGGGACCAGCGTGCGCACGGCCTATCTCTGCCGGGACAAGCCGGCCATGAAGCAGGTGCTGCGTGACGCGGGAGTGCCCTGTGCCCAATCGACGGGTGCGAGCAGCATCGACGAGGTGCTGGCCTTTGCCGACACCGTGGGCTACCCGCTGATCATCAAGCCGCCAGATGGTGCAGGAGCTGCGGGCACCTCAAGGGTCGAGAACGAAGAAGAACTCAGGGCGGCCTGCACCGAGTCGGGCGTCGATCAGGGCGCCACCGTGGCGGTGGAGGAGTTCATCGAAGGTCACGAGGGCTTTTTCGACACGATCTCCATCGACGGTGAGCCGGCCTGCGAGTTCATCTGCCACTACTATCCCAACGTGCTCCACGGCATGCGCACCCGCTGGGTGTCGCCGCAGATCGTGGCCACCAACCGGGTCGAGCTGGCCAGCTACAACGAGGTCAGGGCCATGGGGCGCAAGGTCATCAAGGCCCTGGGCATCGGCACGTCGCCGACGCATCAAGAGTGGTTCATCAGCTCCAAGGGGCTCAAGTTCTCCGAGATCGGTTGCCGTCCCCCAGGGGTCGGAGCCTGGGATCTCTACAACGCGGGCAACGACATGGACCTCTACCGCGAGTGGGCCCACGCCATCGTCCATGGCAAACCAGAGACGACCCCGAGTCGGCGCTTCTCCGCGGGCATGATCGCCCTGCGCCCCGACCGGGACGGTGAGGTCATCGGCACCGAGGGCGCGGACGACCTGCTCAGCGACTGGGGCGAGCACATGATCGACCACAAGTTCCCCGCCCCCGGCACGCCCACTCAGCCCGTCGAAGGGGGCTTCATGGCCAACGCCTGGGTACGCATGCGTCACCCCGACTACGACACCCTGCGGACCATGCTCGATACGGTTGGCGAGAGGGTTCAGCTCAAGGCGCGCTGACTTACGTTTTGTGAGGTGGTCCGGTCGTCCCTGTTTCTCACCAGGGGGGCCGTTTCGCTCAGACAGGGTCGGCTGCGCCTCCACACTCGCTGCAGACCCCCCGGGTGAGAAACAGGGACGACCTCGCTCGTGGAGAGTCAGGGCGACTGTGGCCTTCGGGGGGGCATGTCTTGGGGGCGGAGTCCCCTTGAGATCTAGAGCGGGGGGGCTGTGGTGCGGGGTGTCAGGGGAGATCGGCGGCTGCGGCCCAGCCTTCTCGGCGGCCGTCGCCGGCGGCGGTGCGCAGGCCTGTTGCGAGGTCGACGGCTATGGTGTTGGCGCAGCCCTGGGTGCCTAGCAGGGGGCCGGTGGCTTCGGCGACTCTGACCACGTGGCCGCGAGCTCTGAGCTCGGCGAGGACGGCGTCGGACAGCGCACCCGGTTCGACCAGGATCTCGTCGGGAAACCATGAGTGATGCACACGAGGCAGGGCCACGGCTTCTGCCAGTGGCAGGCCCCGGTCGATCACGCTGAGCAGCACCCGGGTCACGGTGTTGATGATGGTGCGGCCGCCGGGGCTGCCGGTGATCAGCACCGGGTGCCCGTCTTGCACCACGATGATCGGCGTCATGGAGGTGAGCGGGCGTTTGCCCGGCGCGGCGAGGTTGGCCGCGGTGCCGATGTGTCCCACGGCGCGGGTCTGCCCCGGGATGCGATTGAAGTCTCGCAGTTGATCGTTGAGCAATACCCCGCTCCGTCCAGCGATGGCCTTGCCCCCGAAGGCCTGTTCGAGGGTGGTGGTGAGGGAGACCGCGTTGTCGAAGCGGTCGACCACGGACAGATGGGTCGTGTCGTGCTCCGGCTCGTCGCACAGCTCAGGGCCGAAGTCTTCGCTGGGCGAGGCAGAGTCCCGCTCGATGCTGCGGGCCATGACGTCGAGGCGCGACCCGGAGAGCAGCGTGTCCACGGGCACGTCGTGATAGGCCGGGTCACCGAGATGAGCGGCTCGATCGGCGAAGGCTCGTCGGGCGGCTTCGGCGTAGAGGTGCACGTCATCCGCTGACAGCAAGGTCTCGGCGCCCCAGCCGACCCGCTGCAGCTGTCCCAGGATCTGGGCCATGGCCACGCCGCCCGAACTGGGTGGACCGAAGGCCAGCACCGTGTGACCGCGGTAGGGGATCTGCATGGGCCAGCGCACCACGGGCTTGTAGGCCGCGAGGTCGCCGAGGGTCATGGGTCCGCCAGCTTGTTGGATGAAGTCGACGATCTGCTCGGACACCGGTCCCTCGTAGAACCCCTGGGGGCCCTGGTCGGCGATGCGCTGCAGTGTCGCGGCGAGGTCGCTCTGGATCAGGGTGTGCCCGGCGCTGTGGGCCTGGCCGTTCAGGTCGAGAAACACGGCAGCGCTGAAAGGCTGGGCGGCGAAGTCGTCCTCGTGGGCAGCGAGCCACCGGGCCAGGTTGTTGTCGACCACGAAGCCCTCGCTGGCCAGGCGAATGGCGGGGGCCACCAGCTCGGGCCAGGTCAGCTGGCCCCAGGTCTCGTGGGCCAGGAACAGGCCAGCCACCGAGCCCGGAACCCCGGCGCAGAGGGCAGGGTCGAGTGCTCGCTCGGCGTCATAGAGACCGTCATGGTCCAGAAACATGTCGGCACGGATGGCTGCCGGCGCGGTCTCGCGAAAGTCGAGAGCGAACTGCTGCCCGTCGGCGAGGTGCACCAGCATCAGGCCGCCTCCGCCGATGTTGCCGGCGGGAGGCCAGGTCACCGCCAGGGCCAGGGCCGTGGCCACCGCGGCGTCGATGGCGTTGCCGCCCTGGGCCAGGATGGTGGCGCCTACCTCTGCGGCGTGGCGATCCACGGCGGCGACGGCGCCCCCGGAGGTGCTCAGGCTGGGCTCGACGCGCACGGTAGGCCCGGCACATCCAACCCCTGTGATCAGTGCCCAGACCGCGAAGACCGCCCAGAACAAGGGGGGCGCGGGGGCCCTGAGAGTTCGCTTCAACACGGCCTTCTCCGACGGAACCTCTTGGATCTGCTGGGCACCATATCAAGGGCGCTGCGCAGCGTTCGCAGGATCTGCCAACCCGCCCGGCTCCGTGATACATTCTTCAGTCGTTTTCTGCCCCCTTGCCCGCAGCAGTCCTCTCTCCCCGACGAGATCGACGTGGCCGACGCAATCGAATCTGATGACAGCTTGCTGCGCCGTTACACCCAGGCTCTGCTCGAAGACGTGCGCGCCTTCGAGCGCATGCTCGACGAGGGCTGCTTCGAATCTGGCATTCGCTGTATCGGCGCAGAGCAAGAGATGTTTCTTGTCGATGCGGGCATGCACCCCGCCCCCAAGGCTCTTGAGGTTCTCGAAGCCGTGGGGGACGACGCGCTGGTGAACGAGCTGGCGCTCTTCAACCTCGAGGCCAACACGCCACCTCGCGCCTTCGGCGGCAGCTGCCTCGCCGAGATGGAGAGCGACCTGCGCCGCCTGGCCGGTGCGGCAGATCAGGCCGCTCGCGACGTCAACTGCCGCATCATGCTCACGGGCATCCTGCCGACCCTGCGTTTGAGCGATCTCAGTCTGGGCAACATGACGCCCAAAGATCGCTACTTCGAGATCAACGAGGCCACGGGCCGGGCTCGGGGTGGCAAGTTCGACATCTCGATCAAGGGTCGTGACGATCTCGATGTGAGCCACGACAACGTCATGCTCGAGTCGTGCAACACGAGCCTGCAGCTGCATTTTCAGGTGGGCCAAGGCGAGTTCGCCAAGCTCTACAACATGGCCCAGGCCATCACCGCTCCCGTGCTCGCCGCGGCGGTGAACTCGCCCCTGCTCTTGGGCCGCCAGCTCTGGGACGAGACGCGCATCGCGCTGTTCCAGTCTTCGGTCGACTCCCGTTCTGTCGCCGAGCGTCAACGGCAGGTGCGTCCGCGGGTCAGCTTCGGTGATGCCTGGGTCAAGCAGTCAGCGGCCGAGGTCTGGCGGGAGAACATCACCCGCCATCGCATGCTGTTCGTGGCAGACATGAAAGAAGATCCCATGGCGGTGCTCGACGCGGGAGGCATCCCCGAGTTCACCGCCTTGCGCCTGCACAACGGCACGGTCTACCGCTGGAATCGCGTGTGCTACGGCCACGACGGGATCACGCCCCACCTGCGCATCGAGAACCGGGTCTTGCCTGCGGGGCCGACCATCGCCGACGAGATGGCCAACTCGGCCTTCTACTTCGGGCTCATGGCTGGCTGCACTGAAGAGTACGGCAACGTCCACGAGCGCATGTCGTTTGAAGATGCTCGCAACAACTTCTTCTCTGCCGCTCGCCACGGTCTGTCCGCCCAGTTTCATTGGGTGGACGGCGAGGTGATCTCGGCGTCGAAGTTGATCCTTGAGCACTTGCTGCCCCTGGCCGCGGCCGGGCTCGACGCGGCGGGCATCGACAAGGCCGACAGCGAGCGTCATCTGGGTGTGCTCGAGGCCCGTGTGATCAGCGGTCGCACAGGTTCTGATTGGGTGCGCCGCTCCCTCGATGCCATGGGCACGGCCGCGCGGGTGGACACCCGGCATCGCACCCTGGTGAAGGTCATGATCGAACGCCAGGACACCGAGCAGCCCGTGCACTCCTGGGATCTGGCTGGCCCCGCTGACCTGGAGCGGGTCACAGACTGGAGCGACAGCTACCGCTTCGTGTCCCAGCTCATGACCTCCGACGTGTTCACCGTGCGCCCGGGCGATCTGGTCGACCTGGCCGCCAGCCTCATGGACTGGGAGCATTTGCGCCACGTGCCCGTCGAAGACGACCAGGGCCAGCTGGTGGGGCTGCTGTCCCATCGGGCGTTGTTGCGCATGGTGGCCAAGGGGGCCCGCCAGGACGCAGAGCCCACAGCGGTGCGCGAGCTGATGACCTCCGACCCGGTGACGATCTCGTCGTCGAGCTCGACCCTCGAGGCGGTCGAACTCATGCGGGCGAAGAACGTGGGCTGCCTACCGGTGGTCGCCGCTGGGCGCTTGGTGGGCATCATCACCGAATCAGATTACCTGGCCGTGGCGGCCCGCCTGCTCGACGAACGGTTGGGGGATGAATAGAGGCCTTGTCCAGCACCATGTTCAGCCCCCCCGCACGTACTGAGCTGTCCCTCGCTGACCGTGTTCTCGGTCTCTTCGAGACGGGCCGCGTCGGGCCCTTGTTCGTGGTCAGTGGTGCGCTCCATGGCAACGAGCCCGGGGGGCTCGATGCCATTCGACGCGTGCTGGCCAAGCTGGCCGAAGGCGAGCTGCCCTTGCGTGGCAAGCTGGTGGGCTTCGCCGGCAACCTGGCGGCCCTGTCTTGCCGTCAGCGCTACGTCGACCGCGACCTGAACCGCGACTGGAACGACGACGACATCCATCGCCTGCTCGACGGGGACCCCGACGTCTACACCGTCGAAGATCATCAGCAGCGTGAGCTGGTCGAGCTGTTCGACGGCTTCGAGCAGGAGAGCACCGGCCCCATGGTGCACCTCGATCTGCACAGCACGTCCGGCGACTCTGCTCCCTTCGTGTGCATGGCGGACACGTTGCGCAATCGACGCATCGCCCTGGCCATGCCCGTGCCCGTGTTGTTCGGCCTCGAGGAGGCCATCGACGGCACGTTGAACTCGTTCCTGACCGAACGCGGGCACACGGCACTGGCCTTGGAGGGCGGGCAGCACGACCATCCCGACACCACCTTGAACCACGAGTCGGCCCTGTGGATGGCCTTGGTGGCGGCGGGCAATCTCGACCAGGCAGACGTGCCGGCCTATGCCGCACACCGGGACCGTCTGGCGGACGCGGCTGCGGCGATCCCTCGCTATCTCGAGATCCAGCATCGCCATCCGATCGACCCAGAAGATGAGTTCAAGATGCGCCCGGGCTTCGCGAGCTTCTGCCCCGTGTACCGAGGCGAGCTGCTGGCCGAAGACCGGGCGGGCCCCCTGGCGTCGCCGTTCAGCGGGTTGATGCTCATGCCCCTGTATCAGCCTCAGGGGGACGACGGCTACTTCCTGGCTCGGCCCATGAGCCGGGTGCGCCTCTACCTGTCGACGGTGGTGCGCACCCTGCGCCTCGATTGGATGCTTCACCTGGTGCGCGGGTTGCGCCGTCACCCCGAGCACGACGACCGCTGGATCATCTCGCCGAAGGCCAATCATGAGGCCATGACCAAGCTGCTGGCGGTGTTCGGCTTCCGGCGGCGGCTCGACGACTCGGGTCTGGTGGTGGCCGCTCGTCGGCGCCCGGGCTTCATGGGCCGTCGGCTGGGGCCACGGCCTCTGAACTGATCCGCGCCCTGCCTGGGTCTTGCTGCCCAGGGCAAGGCACGGAGAGCGTCAGAGCGAGGTTGTCTCCACGCTTTCGGCTCAGGGCTTGGGCCAGGAGCTCACGATCAGGCAGCCCATGAGCACCAGGAACACGGCGGGAGAGATCGCGGCCTGGAGCGGGTCGAAGCGCAGGTGGGTGATGGCAGCGCCTCCGAGAATGCAGGTCAGCAGCAGGGCACCTGGCAGGACCAGGGCGGGCACCAGCAGACACAACGCACCCACGGTCTGCAGGCAGGCGGTGGCCACGCGGAACCAAGGCGGGTAGCCCCAGCGGGCGAAGTCAGCCGCCATGGCCTGATCTCCGGCGAGGTTCTTGCCGGCCATGAACAGGAAGAACACGGCCAGGAGCAGACGGAGGGCCAGGATCATCCAGCCGCCGTCGCCGTTGCGGGTCAGGATCTGCATGAGCTCAGCTCTCCAACAACGGGCTTCGGGGCGCGGGCCTTGGCGGTCGCGGGGAGTTGACTCTCGTGGGCGTCACGGGCAAAGGAGGCCGCGACCTTGTCCTGGCTGCGCAGGGCCCGATCGACAAAGCGAGGCAAGATGGCGTTGATGCGCACGAAGAGCGACTCGGGGAAGCCGATGTAGACGTCGTCTGCGTCCCGCTCCAGAGCGGTTGCGATTCTTGCAGCCACTTTTTCTGGTGGGTCGAGCTTCATCTTGACCGCCTCCGCCATGCGACCGAAGACGTTTGCCAGAGGAGTGGCCGTGGCTCGCGGCGCGACGTAGGTGATGCCCACGCCCGTCCCCGCCAGCTCGCGACGGAGCGATTCGGAGAAGCCCCGCAAGCCGAACTTGCTGGCCGAGTAGGCGGAGAACCAGGCGAAGCCGATCGAGCCGAAGATCGAGCCCACGTTGACGATGCGTCCGGCGCCCCGTTCGATCATGTCGGGCAACACCTCTTGGGCCAGGACCATGGGCGCCACCAGGTTGATCGTCGTGAGATCGGCCAGGCCCTGGGCGCTCTCCTCCGCGAAGGGTCTGAAGCTCATCACGCCAGCGATGTTGACCAGGGCGTCAATGCCGCCGAGGTGTTCTCGCGCCTGTTCCACCAGTGGCGCCAGACTGTCGAGCTTGGAGATGTCCCCGGCCAGCACATGGGTCGAGCCGGCGCTCTCGCTCAGCTTCTCTTGCAGCGGCCGCAGACGATCGAGGGTGCGATCGATGAGGACCAGGTGGGCGCCCCGTGCAGCGAGCTGTTGGGCTACGGCTTGGCCGATGCCACCGGCGGCGCCGGTGATCAAGATGCGTGACGATGAGAGGTTCATCAGGAGTTCTCCTGGTTGCCTGAGCGTGTGAACGGCGAGAGCGAGCGGAAGATGTCGCCATAGAGGTGGTAGAAGGTGTGGGCGCAGCGGGCCACATGGGCCTGCTCGTCGGGACACTCGATCTGCTGCACCAGGTCACCGAAGAACGACACGTGGGAGATGTCCAGGTCGCCGTGGGTCAGCAGGTAGGTGAAGGCGTTGTCCGGCAGGCCCAACGAAGCCTTCAGGGCCTGGGCTGCCGCAGTGGCCGCTCGCACGCTGGTCCCCTCGAGGACGTGGACCATGCCCAGAAAGCCGATGGGGTTGCGGCGGCTGATCAGGTCGTAGGCGTAGGCGACCATGACGTCGCAGGCGTGCTCGGGCTCGCCCTCACGAACAGCGCAGGCGTCGCCGCCCGCCGCGTCGATGTCGTTGAGGATCCACTGGTCGTGGCCCTTCTCCTCGGCGATGTACTCGCAGAGCGCGGCCTGCAACCAGGGGCGACTGGAGCCCACCGCGGCGCCGGTGGCCATGAGCAGAGGCACGGTGTGCCTGACGTGATGGTAGGCCTGGGTGAGAAAGGCCACGTACTCCTGGCGGGTCAAGGCCCCGACCTGGGCTGCTCGCACGAAGGGGATCTCCAGCAGCTCCTGCTGGTCGGCCGCTGTCGCCGCTGCGAGTTGATCGAAAACGGTGAGCTGGATGGCGCTGGTCATGACGCCCTTTCTGAATGGGAGAGCAGGCTGGTGGGCGCTGCGAGACGTGCTGCGAATGCCGCCGCGATGGCTCGTCGGCGGGGTCGGCCGTTGGCGGTCCACAGACCATTGGCCTGGCTGAACGGCTCGGCGGGAAAGAGCCAGCGGGCAGGGCGGGCGTAAGCGGGCAGGACGAGCGACGCCTGCTTCAGTCGGCTCAGCAGATCGCTCGCAGCCGAGGGATCCACAACCACCAGGGCCGTGGGGGCTTGCAGCCCATCGCCGAAGACGACGACCTGGGCGACGCCGTCCACCGCTGCCAGCTCGGCTTCGATCCATTCGGGCGAGAGGTTGCGCCCATAGGCCGTGCAGAAGCGGTTGTCCTTGCGCCCGGTCAGGTAGAGGTAGCCGTCGTCGTCGAAGTGCCCGAGGTCGCCGGTGGCCCACAGCTCGCCAGCTGGCACCGTGGCCTCGCCGTCGAGGGTCGCCGACAGGGTCGATCCTCCCACGAGCACTTCGCCCTCTGGGGACAGCACCACCTGGGTGTGTGGCAACGGGCGACCGACGCTGCCCACCCGGGATGCTCCGGGCACGTTGAGGCAGACCACCGAGGCGCACTCGGACAGCCCGTAGCCTTCGCAGGCGGGGAGACCGACGCGCCTCGCCCGATGGAGCAGCTCTGGTGCGATGGCGGCGCCGCCCACGCCCACGAAGCCGAGCCTGGCCGGAGCGGCCCGGTGTTCTCGTTCGAGGGTCTGCACCAACGTGGTCAGCACCTGGGGCATGGTGATGATCGAGCTGGCTTGACAGTCCTCAAGGGAGCCCAGCAGGGTCGGGCCATCGACGGTGGTCATGTCGGCTACGCCCATGGTGGCCCGGTCAGGCGTCAGGACGCAGCCTCCGGCGAGCAGGGTGCGCAGCAGGCCGCCCACGGTCTCCAGCAGAATGGCTGGCGGCAGCAGGGAGAGGTGTCGCTCGGCAGTGCTGGTCCCGATCACGTCCGCCAAGGAGCGGGCCACGTCGAGCAGGGCCTGCTGTCCCAGGCAGACGCCCTTGGGCTGGCCGGTGGAGCCGGACGTGAACGTGATCACGGCGATGTCGTCGCCGGGAACCCTGGTCGCCGAGGCGCGTTCTGGCTGGGGGGCAGCGAGTGTGGACAGCTCGTCGTCGAGGATCAGTTCGGGTGCGGCGCAGCTCAGGGCGTGCGCCTGCTGCTCCGGCGAGAAGAAGCTGGGCACCACCAGCACGGCCAGTCCCGCGCGCCAGGCGGCGAGCTGCAAGACGTTGGTCATCCAGGGGTCGCGCTCGGCGAGGGCCACCGTGGAGGCTCCCGTGGATCTGAGCCAGCGAGCCACGGAGTCGGTGAGGTCGAGCAGCCCGTCCGCCGAGAGGGTGCGGCCCGCCAGATCGTCGAGGACGATGGCCGGGCCCCGCTCGCGCAGAGCGTGCTGAAGGGCAGTCCAGAGCGGCCTGTTCATCAGGCGCTGATCCGCTGCTGGTCTTGCAGGGCGCGGGCCTGGGCCCACAGCGCTGACAGCCGCCGGGTGAGTCGCGGATTGGCTTCGCACCGGGCACACAGATCGACGATGTCCATGACGGCCACACGAGGTTGGCAGGCGTAGTAGCTGCCCCAGTCCGCGAGAGCGTCGCCCAGTCTGGTGCCGTCCGCCTGTCCCAGATCCGTGATCTTCGCGCCGAGTCGCCCGAAGACCCGGCGAGTGGCTGTGGTTGCGGTGAACACGGCATAACGAACACCCCTCTGATCCAGAACCTGGGCCAAAGTGGACACCAACGCCGTCGCGGCTCCCGGCTGCAAGGCAGAGAGGTTGCCCACTTCGGCCAGGCTGCTGCGAGGAACCCCGTGTCCCATGCGGGAGGCCATTCGCGCTTCGATGGGTTCTTCCAGGTAAGCCTCGAGAAAGAGCGGTCTGGCGTCGGGGTGGGTATGTCCGATGACGCCGAGCAGCTCCCCGGAGCGGTCTTCCAGGCCCAGGAGAGATTCGTGAAAGTGCTCGATATGAGCGTCGTGCACCCGTTCGTATACCTGGGCCACGCAACGCTCGAGTCGTTGGCGTCCTTCCTGGTGAGGGCCCGCGAGTCGGGTGAGCACTGGTGCCTCGATGGTCGGGCGACTCGTGGTCGGTTGCTTGGGGGTGGGTCGTGTGAGCATGGGAGATCTCCAGGGGTGCGGCGTCGGGCTCCTACACATACGACTGATACACGGGGAAACTGACGGATCCTTGGGTTACGGTCGTGTCATCCAGCGGAGTCTTCTCGGGACCGGCGATCCGGCGTCCGGCCGTGTCCGGGCCCGGATGACAGTCCCGTCATCTTTGCGCGCCCTCCTCAACATTCAGACTGGGATGCACTGTGGAACCCCCGCCGACCATCTCTCGCATTCTCGTCGTCGACGACGATCCCAAGATCCGCTCGTTCTTGAGTCGCGGACTGATCGAGACCGGGTGGCATTGCGAGACCGCCCCTGACGGCGAGACCGCCTTGGAGATGTTGCGCTCCCAGCCCTTTGATCTGGCCTTGCTCGACATCATGTTGCCCGGCCTGCAAGGCTGGGAGGTCATGGAGACCCTGCGCGGCGAGGGCATGACCCTGCCGGTGATCTGGGTCACGGCCAGAGACGCGCTCGACGAGCGCATTCGCGGCCTGCAGATGGGAGGCGATGACTACGTGGTCAAGCCCTTCGCTTTCGATGAGCTGCTGGCTCGCATGACCGCTGTGCTCCGCCGGCACCGCCTGGCTGTACCGGTTGTTCTGGGCGACCTCCAGATCGACGTGGCCGAGGGCAAGGTCAGCCGCGCGGGGCTCCCTCTCGACCTGACCCGCACCGAGTACGGCCTGCTGCGCAAACTGGTCGAACACCACGGCCAGGTGGTGGGTCGGGACACGTTGCTTCAGACGGTCTGGGGCATCGAGTTCGACCCGGGCACCAACATGGTCGACGTGCACATCCGTCGCCTGCGCAAGAAGCTCGACGAGCCCTTCGATCGTCCCCTGATCCACACCGTGAGAGGCGCCGGCTATGTCATCGAAGACCGGAGCTGACACACGCTGGTCGTTGACCGACCGGCTGACCGTGCTCTTCGCCGGGGCGACGAGCGCCCTGATCGCCTTGTATGCCGTGTGGTCGGCGTACTTTGTTTTCGACTCCATGCGCGGAGACCTGGACGACTTTCTCGAGCACGAGTCCCAGGAGCTGGCGCTGGTCTTGAGCCGCTCCGATGGCAGCGACGCCCAGGCCTTGCTGGCCACCGAGGACATCGCTGAAGTGACCAGCGAGCCGCCGTGCGCCTTTCGGGTGCGCCGGGCTGACGGGAGCATCGTGGCCGAGGCCGGACTTGCGGCCTTGCTGGAAGCCATCGAGACACCCATCGATCCTGAGGCCAGCACCCGCGAGCGCTTTTGGAGTGACGGGCAGATGACCGCCACCCTCGACGAGAGCAGGTTTGGCTTCGCCGTCGAGGTCTTCGTGGACACCCGCTCCTCGTTGACGGAGCTGCAGCGCTATCTGCTGTCGGCGTTGGTCGTCTTCCTGATCGCGGTGGTTCTGGCAGGGCTGATGGGGCGCTGGGTCGCGGCTCGAGGGCTTTCAGGCCTGCGAGAAGTCGTGGCTCGTGCGGGTGACGTCGAGTTCTTGTCAGGGGGGGCGAGGTTGCATCTCGACAAGGCCCCCGCAGAGGTGGCGGCCGTCGGGCTGGCCCTGAATCAGATGGTCGAGCGCATCGACTCCGGTCTCGATTCCATGCGCACGTTCACCGCCGGGTTGGCCCACGAACTGCGGGCGCCCTTGCAGAACCTCGTGGGCGAGATCGAGGTGGTGCTGTTGTCCCACCGAGAGCCCGACGAGTATCGCACCGTGATGAAGAGCAACCTCGACGAGCTGCACGAGCTCTCCGACGCGGTGGACAACATGATCGCCTTCTGCCGCACCGCGGCTCCCCAGCCCCAGGCCACTCAACTGCAGCGAGAGGCCTTCGATCTGGCCGACGAAGTGCAGCTGCGCTTGCGGCGAGAACAGCGCTCTGGAGAGCGCAAGGGCGTCAAGGTGGAGATCAGCAAGACGGGCAACACCGAGCTGGTGGCCGACCGGGAGGCCTGTCTGCGGGTGGTGCGCAATCTGGTGGGCAACGCGGTGCACTGGTCGTCCTCGGGCGGCAAGGTCACCGTGCAGCTGACCGGGCGAGGCGACCGCATCGTGGTGCAGGTGTCCGACGAGGGGCCCGGGGTTCCGAGCGAGTTGGGCGAACGGGTCTTCGAACCCTTCGTCTCCGGCCGCCAGCGAGAGGGAGAGCGGGCTGGCTACGGACTGGGCCTGGCCATCTGTCGTTCCGCAGTCGATCAGCAGGGCGGCGAGCTGGCGTTCGAGAATCTTCCCGACAGAGGCACGATGTTCACCGCGTCGTTCCCTCGGCGAGCGCCCGCTGCTTGAATAAATCAGACCCTGCTTGGTCTTTCGAGGACATCCTCGAGTTGACCGACTTGTTACAACGCACCATACTGGCCCGTGCTCGCAGACTATTGCGGGCTCAGCTCCTCGACCATGTCGAACCGTTTCACATTTATCAAGGGATGACAAGTTGACTAAGACTCGATTGCTGGGACTCGCCCTTTGCCTCTTCGCGCTACCCGCTTGTATCTATACGAACATCACGGAACCTCTCGACAGGGACACTCAGAGGACCCAGATGGGACAGAAGGTGGGCGAGGCTTATTCCTATCAGATCCTTGGCTTGGTGGCTTGGGGTGACCGGGGAACGAAGGCGGCGGCTGAAGCAGGGGGCATTACTGTCGTGAGGCACATGGACCTCCGCACGCTATCCATCCTCGCCTGGGTCTATAGCTGCCAGACCACAATCGTCTACGGCGATTGAGGCTATCGATGCGGCGTCCCTTCTTCTGTCTCACTACGATAGTCTTGTTGCTCTCTCAGGTCGGGTGTGTTGCTCCCGTCGGGCCTTTCTTGTTTTCGCACACGACCGTCCCGCTGGATGTGAACGCAAGCGGTGAAGAACTGATCGGTCAAAGTGGCCACTTGGATACCAAGCACTGGAACTACTTGGTAACGCTCGAGTGGGACGGCAGAGGAATCGGCCAGATCGCGAAGGAGTATGGCTTTAGCCATGTTAACCACGCCGACCTGGAGGTTCTTTATATCCTAGGCGTCTGGACTCAACGACACGTGCACATCTACGGCACTCGAGAGTAGCTCAGACCCCCAGCCCACACGCCGTAGCCAGCTCACCCCGCCGCAGCTTGCCCATGGCGTTGCGGGGCAGCTCGTCCAGCAGCACGATCTGCCGCGGACACTTGTAGTGGGCCAGCT